>Ga0209611_10006659_pt1 | contig 18812 bp, 14 predicted proteins | sample S1TSphgellanicum_3_FD_187693 | JGI IMG/M metagenome (GOLD analysis project Ga0209611, IMG submission 187693) | Host-associated microbial communities from peat moss isolated from Minnesota, USA - S1T2_Fc - Sphagnum magellanicum MG (SPAdes) (version 2) | ecosystem: Host-associated > Plants > Peat... | reverse complement strand
CTTCTCAATGATCAATGTGAGCAATGACAACGCCCCTTAGCATACACAAGGGACCATTTTATTTTGCAACTGTTGGTACATTTGCTTTCTCGCACTTTCATAATTGGCTGAAATACATAAATTGGGCAATGACTAAATCACATGCTCTTGAGGCTTATGTATGCCTTCCAACCAGAATTTTGTAAATATAACTAGTTCAAATACCTTTGTTAAATGATACTCCATTGATACATTTTCGTCCACTATTATCATTTTTCCAGCCAAAATGGGGCATTTCAGAAATTGTTTATGAAGGTTTCTTAATTGATGAGACTTGTGGAAGGCTTAAGGATGCTTCCATAGCTGTCAATCGCCCCTTTAGTATGTACAGGTACATGTGATCTAGCAATTTGCTACCCATAGATTGATGAACGCTACTGACAAGTGTGGCCTTACAACCTAGTCTTCTACACTTTCCATATATCCATGTTTCATTTCTTTTAAGAAGTGGCAGAATTCAATTGGGGTACACAATTAGCATATTCTTATTCTTGTTCATAAACTATTATGTTATATGTCATCATAATTCTCATAATCAGATGTCATCATAACATGCTTCCCGAAAAAAAAGATGAAAATCATTTAAGATTGTATGGGTGCAGTGTATACATAAAGGAGTCACAATTTACCAGTTTTCATTGTGAAACAGTTTTTGTGTGACTCTTTACAATATCTGCATTCCACCAACTTGGAAACTTAGTGTTGATGTTTTTTGAATTGTTTTACATTGTACACTTGTTAAATAGTCAGGTTTCCTTACTGACACATCAATACCATAGCCATATGAGTGTTTAATTGTTCGTTCTAAAATATTGTTTTCCACCTTAATGCCTTAACACAATATGTATATAATAACTTGTAATGGTTGCATGGATTATTGTCTATTTTTGCAAAACCTCTTTGCTCTGTAATAAACATTTTGTATCTATGTTTTTGTCTCTTTGTATCAATAGATTGTTTTTTAATGTTTTTCATTCTAAAGTCAAGTTTGTTTATAACACAAAGTGAATTTTCAATTTGAAATTGGTGACTTTCTCTTAAGATGTACGTGAGAACATTCAATTTGATTTCATGGGTCTATTAGGTGCTTGTCACATCCCTCATGGGATTGTGTATGTGCGCATTGTGCATGGTGACTAGAACTCAAGACTTAATGTGTCCAGTTGATTTGCATCTGCGCATGTTCACCACACATACATATGTTCACTAAATTGCTTGAGGTTATTTTTGTTGGGCCATACCATTAGGGCTTTTAGCAACAACTTTGCATACACTTGGTTCTACAACATCATAAATAGCTTGAATCTTATGGACATAAATTAACTAGGTGATCTTCAAGCATATTTGTATAAAACTAATAACTTAAAACTAGCTTAAAAACTATGTATGGTGGACTTAAAGGTCAAAAATAGGTATGTGGAGGCAAACGTTTTGATATTTCATTTATTTCAAAAACTTCCTACCCTAGCATGCATCTCATTTTATTTCATTCTTGTGCAATTTTGAATTAAATGGGTGTAGTCACAATCAAACGAGCCAAAAAGCATGTCGGGCGACTATCAAAACTCTATAAAAATTATAATTTTGTTAGATATATTTTTGTGGTGTCACTTTAATGTCATGTTAATCGTGGAATGTAATGCTAAATGACTAATATGAATGTTGAAGAATTCAAAACAAAAATTCAAAAAAAATAAAATTGTTTTGGTTTTAATAAAAGACCTTTGAACTTGAACAATAATTGCATCAAAAGTAATCAATTTTGCAAATTACTAAATCAAAGATTCTCTTTATAAAGGAATTTTGATGAGAAAAAAATTGAGATGATGTTAATTGATTATCCACATTCAAAAAGCATTCACAATTTGAAAGTTATCAAATTTTTTAATTTAAAAAATGAAAAATCTATTGAATTTTTTTTTTAATTTCAAAAATTATGTACCACATGTAAATGGGGTGTAATGTAAATGACATCTAAAACAAAGTTGTAGTTTATGAAGCAATAAAATAAATCATTAAATAATTAACATATTTTCATACAACTTGAAACTAAGATAATTTTTCAAAAAAAAACGTAAAATTTGTACACTTCTTAAAAATTCTTAGTTATCCATGAAAAATTAATACAAAAAACTTGATGTATTGAAAAAATCGTATGTATTTTTAATAGCATGTAGCAAAAGATTTGATCCCAAAAATCCTTTCTATGATAAAATGAAAATGATCACAAAAAGGATTGGAATTTTTTGAGTCCTTCATCACCATTGGTTCATTTGATTGTGATCACAACCAAGTAAATTTTTGAATTTTAATGGGTGAAAATCCTTTAAAGTGTACCACACATGATGAAAAAAATCTAATTTTTATTGCAATCTTTTTTTACCCTATATTTTGACCCCCATAAAAAATAATGAATCAAAAGTTGTCCAAAGTTTCAAAAGGACTATATTTCAAATTATTAAAATTTTAGATTCCATCATATTCATTCATAAATGTTTTTTTACATAATATTAAAAACTAAAATAAAAAGACAGAAAAGGGTGATGCTGTGACAAGATTTTGGTACACCTTAAAAAATTTACACCCTAATATGTTAATGAATAAAAATTGTTATGTATGCAATATTTAATGAGGTAATTTGAAGTGCAATTATACTTAAAACTTAGTAAGTAAAATTGATATGAATATCCTAGCATGGATTTCATTTATTTTAAAACAAAAGTGTTTTTTCATGCTAGAGCTTGATTAAGATTTGAATATTTGTGAACATGTTCAAGGATATAAGACTATTATTTGGGACTAAATAGGCACATTCCCTTGGAAGATGGGTCTTCTTTGGATAGATGTGCAACATATGGTTTGAGATATTAGTTTTTGTTGTTATTAAGTTTGACTTAAAACATTTGGTGTTAAATTTGTTGTTCTAATACTTTAAGACATTACAAGTAGCTTGGACCTTATGGCTAACAATAAATTATCTTCTAGCACACTTGTAGTAATTAGTAAATTTTTAGAATCAACTTAATAGATTATAGCTTGAAGCTCTAAGAGTAAGTAAGAAGAGACAAATGATTTGATACTTCATTTAATTTACAAATTTGTGTAAACTAACTTGTTAAGTACCTCATTTTACTTTTTTGTTTAATTTTTGGATGTTGGTAAATATTTTCAGTTTTTAGTTTTACATTACACAAATTATTTTGAAGTGTGATTATAATTGGAACCTAAATAAAATAATACAAATATAATGGCATGGCTATCATATATTTTACACCTTTATTCAATCAAGGTTTAAGCACCTAGGTTTATGTGATTGCAACAAGAGCATCAAACAAATGCCAATTTGGTAAGAAAATGAAAAGTTATTCATGTGCATTCTTTTGTGCACTCATGGCCTTTACATTTGCAATATTCAATGAGGAATTTTTGTGTATTTTGACTTTGGGGCAAAATAACCTCTTAGTCCTTGGATCTAGTAACATTGTTAATTCCTATGATTACATTTTGAAGTGATGATGGCATGCAAATGGAAAAGCACATGAACTTGCTTAATCAATACAATGTGAAAATTATGATGTTCATCAACTTGATTTGTCACAATATATGTTGTAAAACATTACAATAAAAAGTTGTAAATACAACATTATAGATGGAATAGATTATATACATATGAATGAAAAGTTTGTGAACTTGTATGTTTAGGGGTGTTGAAACTTAAGAAATAATGGCCCCATGAAAGAAGTCATAGTGCATGAAAAAGTAAAATTCAAAGTCAAAGAAAACAATTTTTATAAAAGTTAAATAGTGCATAAAAGGACGTGCATTATTTATTGTTAAATGTAACAAGTTTGGAATGTGCAAGATGAATTCAATCTTTTACGATGGTTCAATAAGTTGGTAAGGATATCATGGGGTTATTAGCATCAATCTTGTCATGTTTGTTTAAATGCCGACACAACTACATCACATCAATTTAAGGTTAATCTAGGGTCATGTTATACTAAATACAATAATTTTTGTATCAAGGGTAAAAAGGTTACCATTGCAAACATAACACATGCGGACTATGTAAAAAAGTTGCCATGTGGAGCCAACATGTGCACTTTTGGTTGAAAAAACAAAAGAACATTAAATGATGAAACCATTAAATGTTGAAGCAAATAAACCTTTGTTGGGTTTTTTTATAAATAGAGAGATTTTAGCCATCCATCTAATCAACTACATTGATCTCAATGGTTTGTTATTAACTATCCAGATTATGATTGAAATTTAGTTGCAATATACTTCACCCCATCTATGATTTTGGACATTCACTCCCTGGTGAATGGGGACCGGTTGCTACATACAATGAATTGGTCCAATAATATTTAGTGAAACAAGATTACTCTCAAATGAAATACAAATTTACCAAGCCATTCATTTGCTAGTTAATTAACTAAGTAGCATGGAAATCAATTAAATTTAAGTAATTCAATATATAATATTATTGATAATTTCATGATTTTCAAATTATTGATCTTTGAAAAATAGTTGTGGAAAAAGGACCAAATCTCATTCAACACACGTAAATCATCGACATGGAAAAAGAACATAATGTCATTTTTGGACAAGAATTTGTCAAAAAACAAAATGATAAAATCAATGAAGTTGTCCACATTTCGATTCTAAAATGGGATAGAGAATGTTAGGTCGAAAACATAAGGCACCAAAAAATTGTTTAGGATGTCCGCAATAACAAGATCCACATTTTTATTTGGGGAGATTTGTAAAGACAAAAAAACAAAATTCAATCAAAGTCCAAAAGCAAAAATAACATGCACATAAATTCCCAAATTTAATGTAGGGGTACACGATGAAATCCTGACCAAACTTTAACACCAAAGTTTTATGAATGGATTGGTTCCACAAAAATCCAAAACGGTCTACACAATTTGTGGCAAATTTGGAACTACATATATTAACAAAAGTAATAACACATACGATTTCATTCACTTTGAATAATTTTAAAAACCACATATACATGATGATTTGGGATTCAAATTTAAAAGAAGTCACAATAATTATGAATATGAAATTGAGACATAATTATACATTTGTGTAAATGTACACTATTAATTTAATAAATGTTTTTAAAAAAACCTTATTTGATAGCAATTTTCCATTTTTTTAAAATTCAAAACTTCATCTTACTTAAATTGTCAAATGATAAAAAAAACATTTAGCCCAAATAAATCTTCAATGGAAGAATATTTTCCAACGTAAAAAAATCATTTATGCCATAAAATACTAATGAACATTTTAAAATCATATAATCTAAATTCCATGACTTTAAGAAAATTTGAAAATTTTGATGGGAAGGATTGTTCTTTATGGTTTCTCTTATGTATGTGTAAGACTTCATGGAAATTTTATTATTAAATGTAGTACTTCTTAGTGCTTTTGTTGGAATTATAGAAATGTGACAAGATTTTCCAATCAAAATAATATTTTGTTGGACTATTATATCATTTGTATGTGCATTGACTCCATAACATAATGTTAAATTGGGATATGAACCATCATCTTTTACAAAATTTGAATGAAAATTATTATCCAAATTTGCACCATGATGCATGAAATTTGGATAGGTATTAAAAACTGTTTGTTAGTGATATAATTTTGCAAGTGTTAATTTTGAGTTTTCCTGAATAAATTAATTACATCTATACCACTATTGGGTCCTTGACGCACCTCCAAACTCCTTGATAGACTCAACTGTGAATCCAAAGGTGAAAACATCGAAAGGATAAGGAGATGGGGTACACTCCTTGGTTCGTAGCACTTTGGGGGTAGAGGGGCGTGTTGGAGTTTCGAGATGGGGATTAAGACAAGTGACAAGCAGTTTAATTATTCACACGGACCTACACAAACCAAAAAAGAAATTGGTTAGTGCATAGTTGGAGCATTTTTGGTGCACAGACGAGCCACGGGCAAACACAGATTCACAAAATTCACCACAACCTAGACTTAAGGGAAGCCACCACCTTCCCCCTTATAGTATTATTTGTGCTTTGCCATAGGGCTAGCACCCAAATGTCATTTTGTCCCAAGACTTCCGAGTTAGAGTCCCGAAATTCACTAAATTAGGATTCTCGCGACTTTAGAGGCACATAACTTTGTGTGCAGACATTCAATTGAGTTGAGGTCTAAATCAAAGTTATAGCCCTCGTCAAGAGCTTTCCAAAAATATGTCACACACCACCTTCAAGCAAGGAAATCAGGGCGATTCGTGATTTTTAGTGGTCGAGAATCAAATTGGCAATTTGACTCTCAGCCCTTCTTTTGGTCATAACTTATGTTTTAAATGCCCAAATGGGTCATGCAAGCTCATTTTAGAACTTTAAGTTCTAAGATCTTTTCAATGGTATAGAAAACTTTTCAATCTAATGAGTTTTGACTCTTGCAATCACGCTTTGAATATTCGGGAGTCCATCAGGACTCCAATTCCCAAAGTGGGAGCTCACTTGGGAGTGTGTGGGTTCATTCCCTCACACTTTCCTACATTCTTGAGAGCATGAAATGACGCACTCCCAAGTCACGGGGTGAAACCCACTTGAGGGTCTCACAAAATCAAGTTGCGGAAGTTGAGACTTGGAGGCACGCTCCCGACTTCCAACTCTAAAAAGGGGTAGAGGGTCGAGTTGGGAGCCCAGGGATTAGACTAGGAAGAAGGTTTAGTAGATCAAGCATGAATCTGCATCAAAATAAACCACCCACGTGGTTAGTTCACATTTCAGGACACCTTTGGGTGTTGGGACTTGCCACGGGCACTTGGACACACAAGACTCACCACGGCCCGGACTCGGGAGTAAGCCACCACCTTACTCCCTATAGTATTCTGTGCGGTTGGTCGCCGAGGCTACATCCAAATGGCACATTTTGTTGGGACTTCCGAAATGGAGTCCCGAAACTGTCTGGGCTGGACTCTTGGAACTTTGAACGGCCATAACTCCTCACCCCGAGCTCGGATCGGGACGAGTCCTAAATCAAAGTTGTAGCTCTTGTTGAGAGCTTTCCAACGCCGTGTCGCAATCTTCAAGACGACGTCGGGAAGAGGTCGATTCCCGACTTTTTAATGGTCGAAAGTCAAATTGCCAGTTTGACTCCCGGCCCTTCTTTTGCCCATAACTTGGGCTGCAGATATCCGAATGGCCAATGCGAGGCCATTTTTGATATCTATGTTTCAAGACCTTTCCAATGACACCAAGAACACCCTAATGCAAGGTGTTTTGGGCCTTGTTGTCGAGCTCTGAACATTCGGGAGTCCCGAAGGACTCCAAATCCTCACTTTTTCCAAGTGTTGGGCTTCACCCCCCACACTTGGCCGAAGTAGGGTTGCGACATGAAATGTGATTCTTGGGTTTCACTCTTGGCCCGCACCTTTATAAGCCCTTACCTTGGTCGCAAGCCCAAAGCTAGGGTTGTGACAGTCCTTGTCCTATTCCATTAGAATGAGTACCATGTAAACATACTAACTAAAACAACATTCAATCCTTTCTAAGTCTAGAGATTCATTCAATTAAATCCATATATAATGTTACATCATAAGAATGGAAAAAAAAACATCTTTAATATTTCCATAAACCACAAAATTCTACAATGTTTTTCTCCCTTCCTTCCTCTCATAACTCCTTTCCTTGCTCTTTTTCCTAAAAGATTCGCATGAACATACAGACAATCATCATTTGAACCCCTTGCAAGTTAGTCAAAATGTATTTATATACTCCCCACAAAATGGTTATAATTGCTTAATTATTTGGCAAATCGACTTGCCACAAATTGATTACACTATGTTGTCATAGTGATATACTGCCATAATGATTTGCCTATACTGTCATACCGATTTGCCTACTCTATCACATTGTTCTACTTATTCTTTCATCTCGACTTAACTATACTTATTGACTTGCCTATATGTTTTTTGCTCTATCTCCTTTTCCTAACATTATTCCCTTCTTAATTATTGTAATCCCCACATAACAACTAACCTATAGTAATACCTCAAGGCATAGAACCTTAAGCAACCCACCTCAAATTTTAACAATCCACATCCTCTTGGTTGATGGTATTGAATGTAACAAACAACATATTATGTTATAAGCTAGGAATTTTTTCCACTCCAAATCCTCTACAACCTACATTGTTAGGAACTGTTTTTCAGATATGTGACCTCCTAATATTAATAGTGTTACCCTTACTTTCAAACAAATTTAAAAATGATATAACAGGTAGTCTGTTTTTAGGTTTGGCAACAATGGCAAAACATACTTTAACTCTAGCATCATATGCACCATATCACTCTTGGAATACAATTTAACATTTGCCTTTTCTGCCAAAGTTGGATGCTCAACTCTAGGAGCAACAACTTCATAAATCATCTTCCTCATCCTAGTTTCTACCCACTTTCCATCCATGCTAGTAACATGATCCTTGTTTTCTGCACCTTCCGCTCTTTTGCTTTGCCTTTGTTTGTAGGATCTATTACCTTTTAGTTCTTTATCAACTTCCTAATAAACATTATCTCATCCTCATCCTCTTTTGACAAAGAGACTTGCTTTGCTTTGCTTTTTCCTAAATTGTTTCTTCATTGGCAAACTCCTTTGTACCTTCTTCCTCTTTGTCTTTTTCTTCCAATTGTCAAATACGTTCATATGCAACATCAAAGGCATTGTTGTACTTCCCCGTTTGCTCAAAATGCCACCTCCTAAACTTCGCTCTAGCCTCTTCTAGTAGCTCACCCATCTCCATTAGAAGTTGCTCTATGAGTTCATCATACAATGTTGCCTTGGTTTTGTTTTCAATGGCCACGCTCTCCCAATCATTGGTAATTTGGGAAGTAAGTAATTCCACTTTGCCTTATGCCACCTTCAACTCCCTCCATAACGTCTTCTCCTTTGCTACAAAAAGCTTCCAATCCTTGTGATGATTTTCACGAGCAATCTCCACAATTGCCCATTGAGTATTCAATTATTCTTATCACTAGTGCATAACCTCTTCCATTCCCTTCAATTCTTCGTACAGGTTGAATTGCTCATTTTTAAGTACTTTGATTTCCCTGTTTTTAAAGTTGATTTCTACATGAGCCTTTATGATAATCTCTTGACGATGTTTAAGTCCTTCCTTCTTCTCTATTTCTATAACTTCTTTCACCATCTTTAGTTCCTTCAAAACTAGTTCCTTTTGAATATGTGATTTCATGAGTTGTTGGTGTAGTTGTTTAATCTTTTTTTCTATTTCCTTCAACAACCTCTCATGGTTTGACTTGTCATGTGTCAGTTGAACCTTAAGATGGAGGTTCCTCTTTTGTATTTCTATTAAAAATTCACATGTCTCCTTCTTCTCATTATTTAGAGTAGTAACTTTTCTTTTCAGCTAACGCATTTTTTTTCTTGAAATCCTTTAGCTTTCTTCGTAAAATGTTTTTTCCACTTGGTTTGTTAGTTGTTTTTGTGTTTCCTTTAGTTTTTTTGCCATCCTTTCATTTTCCTTCTATAACTCTTAAACTTCCCCATTCTTCTTCTTGATCTTTTGTGCCAACATCTCCAACTGCTCAGCGATTGCATCCAAGTCCCCATTGGTGGATACACCACTTTCCATAACTACTAATTGTTTTGCCATATCATAGCAAATTCTTGCCATTGATGGTCCATCACTACTAATGTTCTTACATGCAATTCTTCCTCTATCTATTACATGTCTCCTTTTTGTTGATTCTTATTTGTTTGTTCATCTTCTTCAAGTTGCATTAACAACTCCATTTCTAGCTATTGATGAAATGGCTCTTTTACTACAGTGATCTCTACATCTTCATCTTCTAAGCATTTTGGTTTGTCATTATCTCCTCTGGTGATCACCTCCTCACTAACTACATCATGTATTCTTTCCTTCTCCACATCCATATTTGTTGGAACATTCTACATACTCTCTTTTCACTAGTAGAAAACCCCCCCTTTTGCACCTATGTTTTCAACTACATCTTGACTATAAAACATAGTTGAAAATGACAAAAATAGTTGCAAAATATTTTTTGCAACTAAAATATTTTTTCAACTACAAACCGAAAAAGTTAACAAGTACAAGTCGACAATGACATTCCAGTTGAAAGTGTTTCCCACACGTCAACACCACATCAATACCCATCACTAACCATTCTAGTTGCAAACTATCTTGCCAACCTAATCATGAGATGTCGTCAACTTTCTTCAATTAATGGATGAACTTCATCCATTGATTGCATATGACATCAACAAAATATTCAATTGCAATTTTGACTACATTTCAACTATGTCAATTTAAGTAATAATGTGGTGACAAGTGGCACATTCAAAGCATTCCACCATTGATTGCCCATAGTAGAGATTAAGTTGAAAGGTCAACTATGTTGCAACTAAAATGGTCAATGCATTTGGCCAATGGTGGGATGACATGTGTTATACTTTGATAAGGATTAGGGTGGACCGATAGTTTAATGCCACTTGGCATAACCTAAACATATAGACGTACATGGTGCCTAATCATAAGTAGCCACTTAATTACCTAGGGATGGGTTAAGTTTGAAACTGAACCCCCTTGTCTAGGCTTATGTTAAAGCTTAACCCGGGCACCTAAGTTAAAACTAAACATAAGCATTAGGTTAGGCTTATACCTAAGATACAAATAAAATCCTATTTCATTTAACTTAGCCTTTAAGGTTGGACATTTTTTATTTGCTCATCCCAAATGGCTACTACATTCTCATGTTTACTTTGGTTCTCCATATTCCTAATGCATTTGCTTATATAGTTTATATTATCAAAATGGAAGCCAAACAATATGGGACAAATATTTTAGTTTTCACCATTGGAAGACAAGCCTAACAACACACATAGGCCTATAATTTAAAATGTATAGATCTTTCTCGTTTCTTGTATGATTTGAATGATGCAAAAAGCTATGGGAATTTTAAGGTAAGCTCTACATTATTTCTTTAAGTTCCAATAGTAAAGGAGCAACACAAAATAAGCATAAAACATGTCAAAATTAAATAATGTGTTTATTCCAAAAATGACCCATTATTTTAGAACGTCATATCTTATTCACTTCTTATTCAATTTGAGTGATCTAAATAGCTATGGGTGCACCAAGTTAAGCTTTACTATAGTTCTTGAAGCTTCAAATGAAAAAAACTAATGGAAAAGAACCACAAAAAACACGAATGTACTAAATTGGAATGTTACCTATTTTTATTATTTAAAAAACATTCAAATTTTGTATTATGTTTATACTAAACCCACATAAAAGCACAATGGTTTGAAAATCAAGTTTAAGTAAATCTTGATAATTTTTTGGTATTTTGATAAAACAAATTGTCTCAATTTCAACTTTGCTTTTGTTCATCAACTTTTTTAATATTATTTACCATGCTTACACCCTTGAATGATTTACCATGGCTACTCCAAATTGAACTCTAAAACACCATTTTGAACTTGAAAAACAAAGGAAGGACATATTAAGATTTAAAGTTCTTTAATAACTTGAGTGTATGGTGGTCAATTACTTTACCTTAGTTGCAAACTATAATAACATAATTGCAACTCAATTAGTTGCAACTAATTACAACCTATTTTTAACTTAATTAAATTTAAACCTTAACTAATAGTTTATTTAATTTATGTTTAGTTAATCATGTTAATTACTTGTAAAAAATATTCAACAAATTTTCTTAATTCCATAATTTAATAATTGATTAAAATATTCTAATAAAAATTTATTATTCATTCATTTATTTAAAATTATATTTATAAATATTTCGTTAAATATAATAGTGCTAAAAGAAATATGTATTTTGAAATTATATAATCATGTATTAGTAGATGTTCATACTAAATATGCCTATTGTTATTATTATTTAATGTAAAGCAAAATGATAATGAATTAAATAATTTGAAGATATATTCAAACCAATAGTTACTATTAAATTAATTATTACATTAATGCCAAGTATTAACCTTAATTATGTTTCATTAAATTTATAGAAATAACTATCATTATGTGTGTTGAACATTGTTAGTTAGAAAAAGATTTGTAGATATGTTTTGAACAAAACTAGTAGGTTAAATAAGGTACAAGGTAAAATAGGTGGTTAAATAAGCAAGTAGCCAAATTTTGAATCTAGTAGGAAAAAAAAGTGTTTAGTTCATTTAATAGTGTTTAATTATTGTTAAAACAAAAAAATATTAAGGCATATAAGAACATTGGTATTTACATTGGACAACTTTTTGGTTTGGGACATGTTTTTATATTGTTTCCTTCAATTAGGAAAAAGAGGAAGCCCTTTGTTTATGAAGTAAATTAATAAAATTATTGTAATATATTGGAATACTTTGATAAAGGACATAAAGAAGATACCCCACAAATTTTGTTGAAAAATAACATCATAACCTATTTAGTTTTCTCATGCTCTTAAATCAATTTCAAAATCAAGGTAATAGAAAACCCCATTAACAAAAATATTAGTCTAACTAATATTTCAATACACAATATTTTTAACTTATGTTTTTAATTTATTATTATTATTATCATACACTTAATTTATTATTTAAATGAGAAATTGCATCCAAATTAAATATTTCTGCAAATAAAATTTACATGTAATTTCAATTTAATGAATTTTGATAAAATTTTGAACAAATATAACTTATTTATCATATGTATAAAAATGAGTAAACATTAAAGTTCCACAAGAATATCAATTATCTATCATCACTTTATATATTGAAAACTAAATTTGATTTACACAAAAATAGAAATTACATATATATAACATATTATGCATTATTATCAACTTATATTTCAAAATTTTGTTAATTCTATTTCAAAATTGAATGTTATCATTTGAATGCATTAAAATAAAATTACATCATACATAACCATTCACTTTTACAAATAAAAATTACACGTAATTTAATGTTTAATGAATTTTGATCATAATTATTGATAAACATTAAGCTATCACATGAAAGGAAATGAATGAACATTAGAATTTCACAATTTAATTATCATCAATTATATATCATAAACTAAATGTGGTCTACATAAAGATCAAATATTAAATGTATGAACATTTACAAGATATAAATTATTAATTTATATTCAAGAGAATTTACTCAAATTTTTAATACATTATAAAAGTCATGTCACACATAACTATTTATTTATACAAATCAATTTTCATGTAATTTAATGTTATCAAATTTTAGCATAAATATTAACAAATATGATATGTATAAAGGCAAAGTCACCTATTAGTTGTTTAATCAAGTTGAAAGATAGTTACAACAAAGTTGCAAATGAAATTACATTTTATCATCCATGCATTTGTTGATGGTGTCACCAAAATAGTTGAACATTGGTTAATATCTTGACTATGTGTCAACTAAAGAACCTTAAATGTTAAGAATATTCCAAGAATGACCTTTTACTCAAAACATGTTTTTCATTGTTTACCAATGTAATAGGCATTTCAACTTATAAACATTGTTGATGCCAAGAATATTCAATGGAATATTTGGCAAAACACAACCTAGTTGAAAATTGCTTTCAACTATATAGCACTTTAGTTGATGACTCAACTTCATTGGTAATTGCCATTATTCAATTGAAATTTTTTAAAAAATCTAGTTGCAACATAGTTGTAATCACATCTTGAAACATTTTGGTTTAAAAAGAGGGATTTTCTATTAATGTCTTCTACCAATTTTGTCTCTATTTCTTCCACAATGGGTATTAAAGGATTTTCCATTACCTCACCACATATCTCAACATCTTTCCCTCCAATCTCATTTAGAATGCTTGAGGCTTCAACAACCTCACTAGGATTCCCTTCTTGGGCTAGAGATATTTTTGTAATCTCCTTGTTTGTGGTTATAGTCAGTTTGCTCTTCTTCTTCTTCTTCTTTATTAACAAGATTGCAATGACATCAACAATCATTTTTTCCTTCTTGTTTTGGGTTTCCTTCTTGGTCCCAATAGATTTTTCTTCTTTGGCTCCCATTGCTTCAAAAAATGATAACCAATAATGGTCAAAGCTAGTCCGGCTAATGTATTCCTAATTTTCCTTGCTTTGGATCGAATTGCAATGATTTCATTTCATAATTTCTATGAAAACCAAGCAACAGAATTCACCTTCTCCTTTTCTGCTACTAACATTGTTGAAATCAAAACACTTGGAGCAAACTTGTTTCCTTCTTTGAAAGACATGATCTCTGTCAATGCTTCAAGTCTGGTTACCTTCCATTTGCCATTTATTTTGGCAATCAGGTATCTTGAACCCAGTATGTAGTGCTCATCCTCATTTCCAATGAAATAAGTTACAACAATTGGGTTGTAACTTTATCTTCCAATTGGTACTATCCCTTCACGAGATAAAACAAAAATCATTGCCATTCCTTCTCCTATGTTGATTTGTTTTCCCTTCAACTCAACATATTGATCAGCATGATCATAACTACCAATCATTTCTTTCACTATTAGCTCATCAACTAAAGTCCAATCTAACTTTTTGATTTTGGCAAGCCTTTCTTTCTTTGCCCAATCTTTTCTTCCTTCATCAAGGTCCAAATGCTACCATGTGTAAAGCCTAGGAAATTAATTTTCCCTAACCCTTTTGGAGTTGTCAACTTCTCTAGTTCTTTGACTCTACATTGCTTTGAAGTTGTGCCCCCACTACTCTCTTCCATCTCATGCTTCATTTTACCCACTACGAACTTTTGTTCTTTATACAAGTTGCTCTTGCTTCTTGGAAATGTAAGGAACAAACCTCTCTTCTCGCTTTTCCTTTGTGTATTCCCAAACTCACAGCAAAATTAACTCCAGAGCATAGTTTCAATTTTCACACTCCTCTTCTTGAAAGCTTGAAATGCTCCTTTCTTAACAGGCACCTTCACTCAACGTAATTTATCTTGACATTCCTTCATGCTTAGACATGGGTGGTTAAAACTCCACACATCCTCAAAGTCAAAACTCTCAATCATTGTCACTCTAGAACTATTATCTTCATCACTTCTAATTTTTTCCTCCCTAATCTTTCTCTCTTTCTAGTCTATGGTTGATAAGAACTCCTTTGCTTATCTAGGGCTGTAGATTGAGAAGCATGTCGTTTTTGCACATATTCTTATGCAAACTTCTCTCCATTAGAATTTCCAATGTATGGCTCGAATAAAAAATATTTTGGCACTCCTTGTTTTGCAGCTCTTACTCTACTATGGATTTCTCTCTCGCACACTTCTTTTATTGTTACATTCCACTCAACAATCTATTCATTATCTCTCTCTAAGTAGTCCTTCCACATGTGGTATCTATGCTTGATGACTTTCAATTCGACTAACTCTTAAGAACATAATAGCTGTTCTAGTGGCCATACAAGATGCGACTCGTTCACGGGCATGTTGAGCATATCATGTGTTGTTTCTTTCACACAAGTTAGCCTAGGCTCTAGACCAACTTTTTTATTTTTATGGCTCTCTTTTTCATTTACATAATTTCTTGGATATAATGGTACTATTCATTTTTTCCCTCCTTTATAACTAAATTTTCTTGATTTTTCATCTTTAGACATTCTTGGTATGCCACTTTTTGAATCTTCTTCTTCAATCTACTCAATATCATCTTCATTAAATTCTTTTCTATGTTTTGGGTTAGTCTAGGGTAGATTTTTTTGTTTGGTATGCAAGTTAAGTGGAAAATTAGGTTTGTTTTTCTTTATATGCCTATTTATATTTTTTCCATTAGGTCTTGTATCAATTGTAATAGTTGTTATTATTACATTGGTTGGTGGATTGTTATGATGGTAGGCATTTAGTTTGTTAATATTTATTCTCTCTACCCCCTCATCACTTATGGTTGACAACTCCACAGTGTTATTATCAAACATTTTTTGTATTTTAAAAGGTACCCTTCCAAGGTAATGTAAATTTACCTCCTTTTATTTTTGTGGTTTTAAGCATCCATAGTATTAATTCTCCTTCTTTAAAAAATTTCATCTTCTTTTTTTCATCCCTTTATTCCTTGCATAACAACTAAATATGGGTATATTTTCATTGGCTTACCAATGAGTTTCATCCAATTTAAATAGATCCTCCTTCTTTATCTGAATAGGTTTGTCTAGATCTTCTTATGGTGAATCGCAAATTCTTTTGGTTGGTACCACAAATTCTACTGGCATAATTGGTTGAGTGCCATAAACCAATTCAAAAGGTGTATATTGAGTTGTCATTTTGTAAGTCATTCAATATGCCCATAGAATAGTGTCCAACATTACATCCCAATCTGTTCTATTTGCATTTACTAGTTTGGTTAATATTTTATCCAATGTTTTGTTAATCAACTTGACTTGCATGTTTTTCTTGTGGATAGTAAGTAGTTGACTTATGATGTGAAATCATAAATTCTTTCACAAGTATCTCAATAGTTTTATTAATGAAACGACTACCCTAGTCACTTAAAAAATGGGTTGGGTAGCCAAAGTGAGTAATAATTTGTTCATAAATAAATTTAGTGGTGATTTTAATGGTGTTGTCATGAAGTGCTTTTGCTTCTACCCATTTAGTAGTATAATCAATTGTTACTATGATATATTGATTTCTACTATATCTTGTCGTTGGTTTAATTGGTCTTACAAAATCAAAACCCCATCTCATGAAGGGTTCAAATGCCATAATCGATTTGAGTGGCCTTTTACCACTTCACCATATAGACTCTAAATGTTGGCAAATGTCATAGTTTTGACATAATTCAAGAACATCTTTCACTAGAAGAAAATTTGTCTTTTACAACTTGTCTTATGCAATTACAAATGTCTTATGTAACTAAAAAATGTAGAATGCAACTATTTTTTAGTTACACGTGACATGTGTAGTTGGATAAGACAAGTTACAAAACATAAATTTTCTACTAGCGTTTATGCATAGTGGGCCACCAATAGCCTAAAGATAATATTTTTTAAACAATAGTATTCATGCCAAAATGCCCATAAGCCAACCTTTCATGGAAATCTTCCAATACTTTAGACGCCTCTTTTGGAATTAAATATTATTGTAGGACCCTATCTAGTCCTAATTTATATAGTTATCCATCATATAATGTAGACTCTAGCCTTTATGATTATTCAACTTCTTTCCTTTTTAGGTACATTGTTGTCAAAATATTTTTTCTTTAAATATTTTATGATTGGATGATACCAATTAACTCCCACATTAAATAAATGAGCATCAAGTAACTAATCATCTACCATTTTTGTTGGTTCCCCATGACTAGTTTTGGACAAGTGATGACACGCTCCCAAGCTCTTTGATAGATCCAAATGTAAGTTTAAGGTGAAAACATCGGAAGAGTAAGAAATCAGGGCACGTTCCCTAACTTGCAGCACTTTATGGGTAAAGGGGCGTGCTCGAGCTCCAGGATGGGGACTAGGAAGATTGACAAGTAACTCAATTAATCATACAGACCTACACAAATCAAACAATAAGTTTATTAATGCATAGCTGACACATTTTTGGTGTAAGGACGAGCCACAAACAAACACGGACTCATAAAACTCACCACGGCTTGGACTTGGGGGAAGCCACCACCTTCCCCTTTATAGTATACTTTGTGCCTGGCCATGGGGCTAGCACCTAAATGGCATTTTGGCCCGAGACTCCCAAATGGGAGTCTCGAAATTCCCGAAATTGGGACTCCCACAACTTTGGAGGCCCATAACTTTGTGTGTAAATCTTTGATTGAGATGAGGTCTGTAAAAAAGTTGTAGCCCTCGTCCAGAGCTTTCCAATAATATGTGGCATGCCACATGTACGCAAGGAAATCGGGTTGATTATTAACGTTTAGTGGTCGAAAGTCAAATTGACAATTTGACTCCCGACCCTTCTTTTGGCCATAACTTATGTTTTAAGTATTCAAATGGGTGATGTGAGCTCATTTTAAACATTTTCATTCCAAGAGCTTTCCAATGATATAAGGAACTTCTCAATCCAATGAATTTTGACTCTTGCAATCGCCTTTTGAAAATTTGGGAGTCCATCGGGACTCCAACTCCCAAAATGGGAGCTCATTTGTGAGTGTGAGGGTTCATTCCCTCACACTTTTTTGCACTCCTAGGAACATGAAATGTGATTCTCGGGCTCAATCTTGGCCCACACCTTTGCAAGCCCTTGCCTTGGTTGCGAAACCCAAGGCTAAGGTTACGATAGATGATCTAATAAGAAATGAACTTGACTCGATTTGTAAATAACTTTAAAATCAAACTCTTATAACAAATAAAAGCCATTTGGTAATTCAACTTATTATTGTTGATTTGTTCACCATATACAATAATGTTTGATGAACTACAAAGAAAATGAAACTATTTCATAACAAATAGTGTTTGAATTTCTTCACAACATATATCGTTGCTAAAATGTTTCCTTTTCAGTTGTTGTATAATTCTTTTCTACACTATTCATAAATCTACTTGCATAGCAAATTGGTTTATCAATGGTATATTTTGGGTTTTGACCTAAAAAAACCCTTAGAACAAAGTTTGATGCGTCAATATGCACATGAAATTTGATTTTCTAGTTTGGTACCATTAACAGTAGTAAACACGTCATAGATGTTTTCATCCACTCCCAAGATTTATTATAAGTTTTAGTCCATTTGAATTCTTCATTTTTCCTTAAAAATTTGCACAAGGGTGCTATTTTGTTAGCAAAGTTTCAAAA
>Ga0209611_10006658_pt1 | contig 18812 bp, 14 predicted proteins | sample S1TSphgellanicum_3_FD_187693 | JGI IMG/M metagenome (GOLD analysis project Ga0209611, IMG submission 187693) | Host-associated microbial communities from peat moss isolated from Minnesota, USA - S1T2_Fc - Sphagnum magellanicum MG (SPAdes) (version 2) | ecosystem: Host-associated > Plants > Peat... | reverse complement strand
GCCATGCACTGACTGACCCCCCCCCCCCAAAGTTCATTTGGGCTGTTTTAAGTTCCACACTCCTTTGGGGATGGGGGACTCAAGACAACAACACAATTTGTTTGTTGTCAAATACAATTTTGCTTGTCGTCAAACACAATTTTTTGACAATGCAATTTGCTTGTTTTCAAATACCATTTCTTTTTTTGTCGTCAAACACAATTTTTTGACAATGTAATTTGCTTGTTTCAAATACCATTTTTTTTTTGTCGTCAAACACAATTTGCTTGTTGTCAAATACAATTTTGATTGTCATCAAACACAATTTTTTTGACAATACAATTTTCTTGTTGTCAAATACAATTTTGTTTGTCGTCAAACACAATTTTTTGACAATACAATTTTCTTGTTGTCAAATACAATTTTGTTTGTCGTCAAACACAATTTTTTGACAATATAATTTTCTTGTTGTCAAATACAATTTTGTTTGTCGTCAAACACAATTTTTTCCAAGCACAAGAACATATTGTGAATTTACAAAAAGGTTCTACTGACAGCATATTCATAAATGCTCATGATTATAACCAATTCGTACTGCGTAATAAATGGTCCTAGATATTGATATCATCCATTGATTGGGTTGAACTCTAGCATGGGGGCCTCGCAATAATCCTTTTTTGGGTCCAATCTAGTAGTAGCACTCCTTCACAACCATCCAGGATTCCTTCTTACTACGAACTAGGTGTGGTGATGGCCTCATACAAACAACTGCATTGGTGGAGGTCCAAGAGGTAGTAGGCAAAGATAAGACTCATGGACTCATCATACAAATCAAGTTCTGGGGAATCATGACCCCTCTTGATTGATATCAAGCAAATTCACTTTATCGGTCTAATTTTGGGAATAAGAAGGTTCCCTTTCCTTATGAAATGAAATGATTTTAAATGGGCCATAAGACTACCACATGGCATGGGAAGAGCACAAACAAAAAAGCACGACATCATCAATGGATTCCACATGGTAAAAGAGTGGCACTTGAGTCTTGTAGGTCAAGCTAAGAAAGGAAAGGGCTGGTTCAAGTTTGCATGATGGATTTGAGCATTGTCATTTGTAGCAAGAACTCAGACTGGGGTCTATGGGGGATGCATGTAAACAACTACCTGATCAGATAAAATGTCATGAGGAGTGGTACTCATTACCAATGAGAATTATGGGGATAACTTGTCAATCATGATGCATGGCAATTCTTGTACATAAATTCTCATCGATGACATCCTTGTTGTGTCCAATGGGCGACAAACACCGTCCACAACTCTTGTAAGAAATAGCCATGCAATTAGCAATTTTTTGCACATGAGGACCCAAAAGGAAGTTTACTACGTACAAGTCTACGGGTGCTGTAGAGCTCCCTTCTCCACCGAGTATACAACAAAACCTGGGATAGGTACTAATTATGCAACCATAATATTGGGGGCCCCAGGTTCAAAAGGTCTTCAAAGCTCTACAAACATGACCAGCCACAATAATTGAGTAGTTGTTCTTACTTGGGGCATTCTTCTTCATCTTTAGGTTGATTATAGGTTGGGATGAAGGTTGATGATGATATCCGATACAAAGAATGAATTGTACTCTCACAGCACTTTTCATCATGGAATTACTGAACTCATAACTCGTAGTTAATCAGATCAGATCACGACGGTCCACTACTAATTCTTGTAGACTTTGTAATGAATCTAGAGCATCCAACTTAGGTCATTAAAATTCACTAGTCTTTTGAAGTAGGTTCAAATCCTCTTATAAGCTCTTTTGCTCATTTGTTCCCTCCACGGATTTATATTGATTTTGCAAAAGCCTATGTGTCTTTTGCAAGCTCTTTTTGGCATTGGTTCCCACCATGGATTCACTTGTTTAGTTTTGATTAATGTTGAACCTTCCTATGAGTTCAAATAATAATCTTTTATGACTTTGTCACTCACTTATTTTTATGGTTCTTTCATCCTCTTGGATCAAAGCTGATCAGATCTCAAAATTGTGCAAACTTGAGGTTTTCTTGCATACAATACATGCATGTATTTTGCCTTAATTATTATAGGCCCTACAAGTTTGGAATTGTGGTCCATTGGTAGTAGGTAATAAAGGTTGTGCTATTATGGGTGTTGAATGACTTATTTTTGAAGCTCCTCTTTCACACATTTGAAAAGAACCATGGGGAGATATCACAATTGCACATTTAAAGGTATGGTATAGGAACAAACACTTATTTCAATATCGTTCATTGTTCAAATCACATCATCACATGTATTTTCTATTTTGTTGGTATAAAGACTATTAGTACAACAGTTGCTTGTAAATGTATCCAGTATCCACATTCATATGCTACGAAGATTTTGTCATAATCTTCGTCATAATGGTAGAATTATTTACATTTTTAGAATTCTATAAAGACGTGTTTCTGACAGTAATTTCAATTTATCTTTGACAATAAAGTTATCTATAAAGTCACCCTCTCTTTCACCCCCTGTCCCCTCTTTCAGTGGTATCCGCAAAGTAATGAAATTTTAGTAAATCTCTGTACGAAATGCTGAAACTCAGCATTTAATGCACAAGGTTCGAGAGTAGTTATAGTAGTCCTACAGGTAGGAGCAGTGAAAATATATGTAGCAGCAGTGAAGGCGCTCAGGAAAAAGGAAAGAGGGGGAATCACAGTTTCCCACTAAAATTGGTGCAAAAACTAGTTTGGGTCCCAGTCATTTCGTTTTGTAAAATCTCATTCATAATTAAGCATCTCATGCCCTGTTACGCCGAAACTGGCCGTTCTCGCCCCCTAATCGCCTGACTTTTCGGATAACTTTAATGTTATAAGAAAGTACCATTGAGGGGAATTTGTTAGAAAATGGAAGGTTTTTTAAGAAAATATTTTCCTTTTTCAGATATCTTAACTTAGATGCTTGAGTCCTTTTTGGATCTTTGTGGATCGACCTTTGCTTACAAACCCAACAATATAAATTATTAGTTTTACAAGAAAATCCCAAAAATTAATGATGCATTAATTCCACAAATGGTGTGAGGTCTTCATTGAGAATGGACTGAACAAAAGCATATGCTATTTACACATTTTGTGGTCTCCTTGAACATTATGGAATGTAATGTGCAAAGCTGCCATATGTCATGTGTCTATCACTATCTTGTAAGTATCAAAGCCAACATACCTTAGAGTGGTTAGCCCATTAGGATTCATGGCCACAAGTTGTATACAATCATGAGTTTAATTTCCTGTTCATTATTAAGTAAATTAAGTACACTTCAAAGTTCAAGCTACAGATTAAGATCAAGGACTAACCACAACAAGAAATCATGAAGTTTCAATTCAGTTGGCATGTGAAACTTGAAACAACAATAATAATCCATAAGTTGTTTATGTACATGGCAATGAAACCAAAACCAAGACCAACAACCCACAAAGTTGTTTTTGTTCCCTATCTTATGGATGTGATTTCATATAGGTAACTAAAATTGGGCCACAAAATTATTGCAGTCTTGGTCTGAAAAGTTGTGAGATATAATTATATTAAATTAAGTGGAATCTCTTCATGCTTGAAAGGCAATTCATTGGCTTTTACACCAACTTGGCTTGAGGATTTGAAAACCAATTCATTGGCCTTTGATAAAGGGGGCCACCCAATGAGAATGGTTCATTCAAGTTGGCTTTGGTCCAGAGTTTGAGGGGCCTTACATGAATTTACTAATAGATAATTGCCAACTCTAAAATCAAGATCAATATCTAAGAGTACTTGTGCCACACACTTGTGCCATGCCCCTCTTTGTAGGGTAGCAATCTTTCAATGGGAAGTACTATTATTAAGGGAAGGCCCGCTTTACACTAGGAGTCAGGGCCAAAAAAACTTGGGGCCAACTTTGAGCATTTTTGGGTTGCAAATTGGCCCCAAGTTACTAATAAACGCTAGAACATTGACGTCAGGATATTAATAAATGCTGGAACATTGGCCCCAGGGGTTGCAAATTGGCCTCCCAAATTTGATGGTATCCTTTTTTGAGCCTGGGGACCAATACAAGGCCATAAAGTTTAGCATTTATTAGTAACTTGGGGCAGATTGAAAAGTTTTTTTCTCTTTCAGCTTTGACTCCTAGTGTAAAGGCCCCAGGGCTGATTTCAACTTTTGCACCAATAGGAATGTTGGATTTGGGTTGAACATTGGCCCTGATTCCTAGTGTGAAGCCGGTCTAAGATTTCAACATTACAAGATGAACCATTCAAGGGGTTACACAAAAATGTCAAAACTCACCAATTATAACCAATGGTCAAGTGTTGCCTCCTACAAGTATCTCCGCTGCACACCATCAAATTTGCCTTGCAAACCCAAAAGTGCTGATGAATTTTTTTGATGGTAACCGGACTCAAAACTTGTCCATGGTCATTTTTCATCACAACCATGAAAGAATGTGAGAACAAAACATTTTTAGTAAAAAAGAGAAAAGTGTCACATCAACAAAAATATATATAAATAAGTCAAGAGGGAAGCAAAGAAAGCCATGATATTTGATAAGAACTTACATGAAAAGTACAAGTACAAAGAAGACGTTTGAAGGAGACATATTAAAGCAACATGTGTGAAAGAGCTTGTGAGAGTTTAAGATTGCTCTGAACCATGATAGGGAAGGATGGAAACAAAAGAAAACATGTGAAAATGACTCGCTCACAAAGGACGTACTTGGACCCACAAGTGCTAGAAAGCTTGGAAAACACCTATTTGTGAGAAAAAAAATGTGAAAAAGACTTGTAATCAATTGTCCTATGGAGTTGTGGAAAAAGAAAAGGAGATTAAAAAGAAAGAAGCAAAGAATAATAGGAGGAGGAGGATGCAAAAGAAGAAATTTAAAAGAAACAAAAAAAAAACAATAAGAAAAAATAAAATGAAGAAGATGCAAAAAAAAAGAAATAAGGTAGATAGGCTGGAGGCTAAACATATAAGGACTCAGTGAAAAAGTGTGTGCTAAATGTCGATTTTTTGGGGTTGGGATCTAAAGAGAAGTTGTGCCCCATTTTTCATAGATGTTTAGATCATGTGATTTGGTCAAGGAATGATTAAAATATGCTGCCCCAAATGAAGGGGAGTTAACTTGCTGGAAACAATTTAAAACAACACTTGTCATCTTGATAACCAAACATGTTTCCCCTTATGAAAGAGGTTTCAACAATTGAAACATGGACAAATTTTGACCCTTGATCGAATGCAATGGAAATGAAATTTGTTGGATACATTATGCAAAAAGGTTCATCATACATCTACTACCAAGATCAATGTTTACAAAAAAGTTTTAAAAATTACGATCATACAAAACCCTACCTTTTTTAACCCTAAATTTTTGTACAGAACTGCACACCACTATGGGTTTTGGCTATCAAAATTCCTTGGTTTGGAGTTTGGACTCTAGATGGTCGAACTTTGGAGTTCATTGGTTGCAACTAGGCATTAATGTCAAGGATTTGTTGATCATTGTCACTTCCATGAATGTTCGTTTGAGTGGTGTTTGTTACAAGTTCATCCTCTAGTATTGAAAAAAAATTAATATTGGTTTTGCCTTGTGTTGTGCATGCGATGGTGATGGTCATGTGTAAGAAGTCTTCATCATGATCTACATTGCCTGAACACTCAAGTGTGGGTTCAACTCCTCCTTCCATCACAATCCTCCTCCTAATGATCATCATCAAATGCGGGCCCGGCTTTGTTACATTATGATCTTGATTGTGTTCATTTTCCTCTAGAGCCCCCAATCCCCCATCATCCTGATCTTGATCATGGATCCTGATCTTGTCCTCCTCTATGCCTAGTTCCTTGTTACTAGTTCATTTTGCTCTTCTTGGCTCTTAGTTCTTCTTAGTTCTAATTGGTTTGTGACCTTGATCGTGTTTGTCCTCCTTTAATTCCTAGTTCCGAGTTCTTGGTTCTTAATGGTTCTTCCTAGTTCGTAATCTTGTTTGTGTTTGTCCTCCTTTGGTTCCTAGCTCCTAGTTCCTCTTGGTTCTCCGGAGTTGTGATCTTGACTGTGTTCATCCTCCTCTAGTTCATGGTTCTTGGGTCCTCGTCGTTCATTTTAGTTCTTGGCTCTCGGTTCCTTTTGGTTCATGATTTTGATCGTGTTCATCCTCCTCCTATTTCTTGGTTCCTAGTTCCTCCTAGTTCACGATTTTGATTGTGTTCATTTTCCTTTGGTTTCTACTTCCCGGTTCCTCTTGGTTCCTCGTGGTTCCACCTTGAATTATGATCTTTTTCACATTCAACCCCTCTAGTCTCAATCCTTGGCCTTTCCTTTAAACCCCTTGTCCTTTCCTCCAAAATTGGCTACCTTAAATGAATTATTATAGTCTTGCCACAACATGACCCCTTGCTTTCATTCGTGTCATTACAATTTCCCTTACTTTTCTTTGTGTTGTTGTTGAAATCCCAAGGTTCACACCCTTGAACAATAAGGGATGTGCCCTTAGACCTGTTACAGAATTGCAATGAAACTTATCCCTTGTATTTCTTACTACAACTATAGACCAAGTTGACATGAAATTTATTCTTGCATGTTTCTTTGGCAATTTTTAAGCTACTTGTTAATAGGTATAAATCTCTATACTAATTAGTTCCATAGGCCTCCTTGTGACTATTAATTATTAGTGGTAAACTTATCATCCTTTACCCAAGGGGTGAAGCTAATGGGATTAAGTAGCTTGGGTTAATGAATGGTTGAGGGTAATCCACCCAATCATCTAGGAGATTTTTAGGAAGGGATTAGGATAAAGGCCCTATTTTCTAAGGGTCAATGTGGGCCTTTGTGTGGTTTGTGAGGAAGGGGGATTAAGAGAAGGATTGGGTGATTTGGAATTCATTCAAGACTTTTGGGAGATGTAGAACTCTCAGTTGGAGAGTGGTGGAGAGGAATGGAGAAAAAAGTATGTACTTTATGTGTCATTTTAACGGAAGATGGTTGAAGGACTTGAGTTTCTTAAATTGCATTGATGTTTTATTAAATGTGGAAAGTAGAATTGTTTAGGCGATAAAAGTAGGATGTTTCCTTGAGTTAATATATTTGCATTTCTTCTAGGATAATGAGCAAGGGGCTAGCCATTAGGTAGTCTTTAAAGCCTTAAGCTATTAGCTACCGTAAGAAGGTAGCAACTAATCCATGGTGGTGGAAATTAAAGGTAACAAACTAGCAAGTTACCTCATGCATGCTAGAAGGCATTGTGGTAAGCAACATGGAGGAGCTACAAAGGGACGACAGTTACAAGTTGTAGGTTGCACTCTATGATGATAGAATGCAAAGGAGGGATTTTGAGGGTTACAGGTGGCAGGCAAAGCCACTAAAAAACCTACATGCATGGGGAAAGGAAGGACAATAGCATTAGAAAGGTCTGAAGACCCCCTAGGTAGTATCTAGGGATGTTGAAGGTACTATAGACCCATGGAGAATAACTACTCCCAATTTCTCCTTCTTTCTCATCTTGCCTTTTCTATGTTCTACCGTCTACTCCTTGGATTATAAAATTGATATGAAGGTAGGTCTATTCTTAGACAACAAACCCTTACCTTCCCCATTTCCACTTGTATGACCTTTTACTTATTACTTGAATAGTTATAATAAAATAAGTTAGTGAAAATAGTCTTTTTTTGTGGAATAACAAGGTGTTAGCCTTACTCCCCATTCCTACCCACTTGAGGACAGTATTGATTGGGGGGGCATAAGTTCACCCTTTAACACTACCATTTTAATTGCATTCAAGGAATTAACAATTTATTTAGCCTTCTTGTCCTCCTTCTCCTTTCGTTTTTGTTGTCTAATTTCTTTTGCTATTTTTTTGTTTAATGTTTTTTTACGTAGAATGTTTTAATACTTAATAGATGTCACAACATGTGATTAGTTATAGTTAATTAATGGTTCATTTTCCCTTGTTCTTTTTGCAAGCAAGCGTGGCAAGGACAAAACATTGACAAAATCTAGGGCATTTTGCAAATTGACAAGAGATGGGGCACCTTGCATTGTAGTTGAAGAATTTCCAACTTGTTGCATTCCACAAGTAGGTTCAACTACATCAATGGGCAATGCATGTGCATCATCTGATAGACTAACTTCAGGACTATCATTAAGATTTGTAAATACATCCACATAAAAACTTACATCTAGGTGGTCCTACCCATTAGGTTTTATTCCAACATCTTCTCAAGTGTTGCAATACTCAATAACTATGTAGTAATTCCATCTTCCCCCCATTGATCTTCATCTACTACATTATCATAATTAATAGTGTTCTTATTAGTCAACGTCTGTTTTAAAGCCTTGTCCACCCACCTAGCTAATGTGCATTTGTTTAATTCACAATTATTATTTTTTACCATAGCACTATCTCTCTTTTTCCTAAAAGTAATTTTGAAAGGTTTAAAACAACTGACATCTAGGGGCTACAAGGCATGGGATGTATGAAAAGGCAATGTAATCGTGTCTAACCCAAATGTTTGAGCTTGTCCTATTTCTTCTAAGGTAACATGTGAACCATGACCATCTAAAATTAATAGGTCTATATAAAATTGTAAAATGCCACTTGAAATTAAGTTTTTGAAAAATGACTGAAATTCCTTGAATAAGAATGTTGCCATCCATGCCTTATTCTACATTACCATGTAAGTCCATGTTTTACATTCCTTAATGTAATCATCTCTTAATCGTTCACCTCTAAAAATATAAAAACCTGGTAAATAGGTAGCCCCTTGTTGCATTGATGATTTAGTTTAATATCAACATTCTTTTGACCTTGGAATAATGTTGTAAACCTATTGTGAGCCTTTTTTAGCTAGAACTTTTGCACTTGATTACCTCTGAGCTTGGATTCCAATCTCATATGAATTCCAAGGTAGATGCAAATTATGGTGGTTGATTTTTTGTGTCCTTATGGACTTTTTGTAGAATGTACTTTATTCAAATGCCACAAACACATTGTAAAATCATCAATTTGACAAAAATATTTATGGATTAAAATTGCCAACTTGAATAAGAATATTTATTGAGGGGTGAAATTCAATAAACATACACTAATCATATAGTAAAGGACTTTTTAAATGGACATATGGACTATAATATGGGTTTTGCATTAACATTCAAATGCAATTTTTGTTATGATTTCATCTCAATATTTTTTATAGGGACTCAATATATGATACATGATGGGAAAAAAAATATGGATTGAAAAATATTATTACAACAATTTTAACCAACAAATAACTATGGACTTTTGAATGATCAAATTTGGACCTTATTTTCAAAAGTCCAATTCTTGATCTTTTATTGTTGGATTGATATTTTTGTCCCCCTAGCATGTATGACAAGGAGTTTTCTAGATGGGCAACCATTAATATGAACTTTATTAATCAATTAATCACCACATAGGGCCCACTCAACATTGGTTTTTAATGTTTTCTTTTCCATTTGAATGTTAATTTTTCCATTTAATGAATTTTTGGGATTGGGATTCAAGTTGCTTTTGAGCCACTATAGCTTGCATCTACCCTTTAGACGATCTGAACTATGCTTGTGATGATTGTATAATGTTTCCAAATTCTTGTAAAAGGAGTTACATGGCTAACTTGTTAGACCATGTGCCCTGCATACTTCTAATCCTTCTACAAGTCTAATGTTTAGTTCTAGATGTCAATGTTTGAACCAATACCACTAAGAATTCTATGGAATTCCATTTGTGAAAGAGGTTGGTCTAGTTTGGGTAAGTTCTACTTCCTTCATTTTGAGTTACTACAAGGTAATTGAATGTCCGCATTATTGCATGCCAAGTATCTAGGCCACCATTGCTACATCTTCTTCATCTATTAATATGCCTTGTGGCCCAACCTTCTTTGATCTTGTTTTGACATTCAAATGACCCAAAAAAAAGGTTTAAAATATGTGCCAATGTTAGTTGGCCCTTTTCATTAAGAAGTGCCCTTTTTTTACTACATCCAGAACTTCTTCCAAAGTCTCAATTGTCCATGTGCCCTTTGGGTGTAAGTGAAAAGTCCTATTAACTTTTCTTGCCCAATTTTTTTGTGTTTTTGGTGCAGGCAGGATGTTTTCTACATTTGTTGCTGGGCTATTTGGTATTAGTGCATGTGCAAGTGGCACATTCTCTTTATATGCTAGCTCTTGGTCCACCAAGTAGATTTAGTCTTAGAAATTCAGTAGAATCAAGTGAAGAAATTGGAATTCTAAAAAAATTCAAGTTTCTTCATTTGATTATATTGAATTATGAAGGAATTCAGGTTTCTTCACTTGATTCTACAAAATTCTACGACTATTCACATTTTTTTAGCCTAATATTTAATTCGCTACCTTCACCTTTTTCTTTCACATGTGTTCTACACTATGTGCAAATTTCAGATCAACTACCCTTTCATCCACTAAAGACTACAACTTGCTTCTACTTCTAGTCTAATTTTTTGGTCACATGTCTTTTAGTCTCTGTAGAATTTTGATCATCCTTCTCATCTACTTTAGATCTCAAACATTTTGTAGCAAGAATTAGTAGTTTTACAAATTCATGAAGGAAATTTTCAATACTTTGTGAGAGCTCAAACATTCTAGAGAGTTGTTCCAAACTTTGAAAAACTAGAATATTTACTCAAATGCATGGCTCCTTGCTTCTAACTTCTACATAAGCTGCATGGTTTCGGTGGGAATCCAAATTGTATTTGCATCCTTTGTAAGACAGTACTTAAAATGTCTTATTTTGTGCTCCAAAATTGCTGCTTTAGAATTAAGTTTTAAGGTTTGTAAGTGCATTCAAAATGTTGGGGATCTTAAACCCCAAGTCCTTTAAAACTACATTAAACTTGTTTCATTACTTTTCAATCTACAATGTACATCGTGTATCCTTTTTGAAATGGTGTAGCCTTACACCTTCAACCAAATAGTTGTTAGTTTAAGTGGGGATGATTAAAGCCCAAAGTGCCACTCTTATATTTTTAAACCATTCAATTTGGTATTTGGAATAGGGTTGGTTTTTTCCCATCACATAACATTTTAAAAAAATTAGTAGGTATAGATGAGTGCCAATAATGCTTGGCTTTTTCCCCATCATAGAACACCTCATTTATTTAAGTTGGTACAAATGAGTTCTACTAACCTAACTTTTTCCCATAACCAAACACAAAAATCTCCATCATGTGGAAGGTGGTTAAAAAACCAAAGAAAAAAAATTCACCAAACATTCGGTGATGGGGTTTTCTAAAACATTTATGGGTGTAAAATTTGTCGATCATAGGCCTATGTTCAAACTATTGCCCCGATCAATCATCGGCTAGTGTTCCATGACGGGTTGATGTACCTTAAACACACCAACACACAAATAAAAACATAAAACATAAGGATGCACACACAATACCAAAATATTTAATGATCACAATAATTTGCTCATTGTTGTTAGACTAGGGAATTATAATCAACTACACTGACTATTTTGGGAACTAGAGGATGTAATGTTTTCTACACTAGCGTTTTCTCCCTTGGCACCATCATGTTCATGTTGAAAGGGAGTTTTGTGCAATGTGGTGGAAATTTTCTAAAATTTCACAAGTATGTTCAACCATCCCAAGACTATTTCAATCTAAAACACCAAATTTTCATGGAGTTTGAATAAGACTTATGAGGCATAAATCTATGAGTCATAAAATTTGCATGGAGTTGGATCACACCTAGTGTTTTAATCAATATTGGGTGGGTACCAAGTTGGAACCTAGGTATATAGATTGCAACTATGGTCACATATGGTATCAAAAAACTAACCAAATAGTATGAGTTAAAGACAATACTAGCTTCATATAGTACCTAGTTCTAGTAGGAAATTAAAGTAATATTGGTTGATGCCAAAACTATATCAATCTCAATACCAAATATATACTTACCACATACTAGCCAAAATTAATTAGTCTTGAGATTTAAACCTTAATACCAAGACCAAGCTTATGTTTTTTTTCTAAAGGATTTAATATAAGTATTAAACAATTATGAATTTTTAAAAGACTCAATACAATATATTCAAAAGTTGATACCTACCCAATTTGCATGCATGTTGGGTGGGTATCACGAGGTGCATTGCATATCACTCGAATATTAATTTAAAAACACCATAAGGCATCAAATTTAATGATACATTTATTGATATTTGAATTGTCAATTTTTTTTATATGAGAATTGACTACTAAAAACCATTGAATCAAACCCATGCTCTTTCAAAATGATGAGACTTAGGTGGGGTGAAAGGTTTTACCAAATCAAGTTCTCATGGTAAGTTATAGGCCAAGTATAAGGTTTAGGGGTCTATTTAGTTAGGATGTTTAAAATCTAGTTATTACAAGATGGTTTCTAGAAGCATCTAATGTTATGGATTAGAATTTCCCAACGACACTACTTGCAACAATTATTTTCCATTATCCTAAAGGGCCCACAAGATTTCTTCTTTTAATTTCATAGCATTGTGTGTTTTTGTTCTTGAAATTTTATTATTATTATTATTTTGTGCTTGGTTTTGCATGTCATCATTTCTTGTTTCTTTTGTTGTTTTTTCTCCTCTTCCCTCTTTTTTCTTTACATTCCTTTTTATTCTCCCAAGTTTTTTGCTTCCTTTCTGTTTTTTTTAAAATCTTCTTTTGCCTATTTTTTCTCTTCTCTTCTTTTCTCTTTTATTTTATTTTTTCTTTGCATCATTGCTTATGCATATGTTGTTTTTATGTGCTTGTTAGCTTTGTGCTTTGTTGTTGTTTTGTTGATCTCACCTACATCACAAACTTTGTGGGGAAACATAATTATGTAAAAATAATGAGAACATGTATATAATGTAATTTTGATCAAATGTTATTTTTTAGTTATTTCAATAAATGTCAAAATTATATTTTATTATCATAGTATCAACGCAATCAAAATTATTCTTTAAAATTATACAAAATTTTGAGTCTTCTTGAATGGTAAAATTTTACATTTGTGTCATGAAAACTATGGTAACCAATTCTTTGTCCAATCTATCCAACATGGGCAACATAGTTTTGCCCTTAATAAACAATCTCGTTGTTTTCATGCACTTGGTAGGTTCCACTTGCTTATTTCTAAACGCTTGCTCCCGCCTACTTATTTCCACCCACTTATGCCCACTTACTTGCTTTTGTTCATTTGTGTTTATCTTATTTCTTTTGCATGCTTGCTTACTTCCAACAACACAAGAATAAGAACAGGAGTTCATTCCCCATTTGCTTCATAAAATCAAAGAACTTGCCACTTGTGTTTTCACGTAGGTACCAAGTATAATCTGCTCACATTTGCTTATTTGTTTGTTTGCCTTTGTTGTTGTATATTATGTGTGTTTTGAGCTTGTGATCCCACCTAATATTATTCCCTTCTTATTTGATCTAAATGTTTGTTTGTATTTGTGTAGGATTTTTAAAGTTTAAATTATTGTATGTATAAAACATACAATCTTTTGCACACAACATAATCTTTGCATTCCATTTTTTCACATCATGATGAAAGGAGAGAAAAATATTAAACAAGATTTTAAATTAGTTTTCTGAATTTTAAACCATCCCCTTTCTTTGTACTTGTTTGCATTTTGATAGTTTAGATTTTTTAAAAAAAAATTGTTGGAAGAGTAAGTTGATTATTTTCCTCAATTTCTTGAAAATGAAAACATAGTCAATGGAAATGAGACATTTGAAATTTTCATGAAGTCATTCAAAAAAAACAAAAGAGGCAATAAAAGGGAGAAGAAAAGTTTGAGGAAAATCCTAATTTATAAATTAAAACTAGTAGAAATCTAGTAATGAATAAAAGATAATGAAAGATAATCTTAAAAAGTTACATGTTCAAAGAAAATTATGAAAACATCATTGCAAAAATTATTTATGTTGGGCCTTTTATTGTGTAAATGATAACTAAGAACTAAATGTTGAACATCCATAAATCATTGTGTGTTGTATCCTTTGCTATAATGATTTAATCAATACATCAAATTCAAGGACATGGCCAAGAAAGGGACAAATCTGATACTATAAAATAAGTTGAATAACATCGTTGAAAAACACATGTAAATGTAGACCATTCTATTGTTGCAAAAAACATTAAGGAGGAAGTGAAAAATTCAATGAAAGGGAATGTGGAAAAACAACAAACAAACAAAAAAAATAAAATGTGTATGAGCCTTCAATATCAAGTTTCTTTGCTATAAAATATTCCTTCAAAAAGGATGATGTGCATTAGAAAGAATTTTTTGAAGATTAGAGAAATATGGTCTAAGGAAAAAAGTCATTGTTATGTGAAAGACAAATGATTTAACATTAATGCAATGAAAATGCATTAAAATCAATTGTGAGATGTGAAGCTTTGGGTTTGGAGGAAAACTTCCAAGGAACATGTTTCACCACATTTTTTATAAAGCTTGTGTATGAGCCTTCAATATCAAGTTTCTTTGCTATAAAATATTCCTTCAAAAAGGATGATGTGCATTAGAAAGAATTTTTTGAAGATTAGAGAAATATGGTCTAAGGAAAAAAGTCATTGCCATGTGAAAGACAAATGATTTAACATTAATGCAATGAAAATGCATTAAAATCAATTGTGAGATGTGAAGCTTTGGGTTTGGAGGAGAACTTCCAAGGAACATGTTTCAACCACATTTTTTATAAAGCTTATTAAAATGTTACAATTGATGAAAAACTTTGTAAAAGTTTGAAATATGTTTGCACAAAGAGACTTGTAAAAATGCATGTAACTTGGCCCAAAAAGTCCAAGAAAGGAAGCCAATAATGGGATATAGCTTGTGTTGATATTGGCATTCCAAGAAAACTAAATACCATAGTCAAAACAAGGTGTTGCATCTGTTAATTTTACACAAATTTTTAATTTCAATTTTTTTTAATGATAATATAAAATTACATAGTAAAGTAACTTGATACTAATTATTATTTTGTAAGTTTACTAGCAAAATCATCATGTTTCAAAAAAATTATAACTTTGGGAAACTTTTTTTGGGTTAAAACATCAAATCATTCAAAATTAAACTAAATCATACCTAACTTTTTTAAAGGAATTGGGATGTGCTAGTGGTGTTGTTGGAAAAATCTCAAGGAGCAAGATTTAATGGAATATATTTCATAAGATTTGGACTTAAGATGGAGGAACTATTGAATTTTAAGTGACTTTTGTCACTAAAAATTCAAATAGATCGAAAAAAACCAAGTATTGGAAGGAAACAATAGTTGAAAACTTAGTCACATTTGAAGGTCTACCATTCAATTCAACTATGAGGAATTGGGATGTGCCTTTGGTATTGTTGGAAACATTTCGATGATCAAGATTTCAGGGAATTTATTTTCTAAGCTTTGGATTTAGGATGTGGAAGATATCAAAATTTAAGTGATTTTTGTCATTACAAATTCAAATAAATTACAAAAAACCAGATTTTGGAAGGAAAAATTCAGTTGAGAATGTGGTCACACTTTCATATCATATTTAAATCTTCCAAATTTGGATATAGAGTTTAGGGTTTATGGTTTAATTTAACTCTAAATCCTAAGCCTTACAAAATAATTTTCATATGTTGAATTTCCCCTATTTTGAAACATGTTCACACTTTGGCCAACAACACACGCCACATTAGTATAAATTATTATGAAGGTGATTGGTTAAATGTCACCTAGTGCATAAAAATTGAGCATCTGATTTACATGGTACTTGCAACAGCAGTAAGAGTAGGAAGAATCCTTTAACATGACATATTTTCAAATTATTTTAAGTTGCATTTTTTTCATTATCATTATTTATGTTGTAAACCAACCTTGTTGGCATTGGTTGCTAAGTGATGCATTATATTTTGTGATAGATTTGTGAGTTTGAAACTTAGCCTAGCTTTTTTTGATAACTTAATGGAAGAAGATTCATGTGTTGTTATTGAATTTGTTAATTTCAAATATCAAAAAGGAAGTTTGTGTGGTCTTGGATTTTTTCCTTTCAATCTTAAAGAAATATGACAAAAAATTGCATAACATATTTTCCTTGATATTAAACCTTAGGTTTAAAAGCCTTTGTTTAATATTTTCATTTATTGAATGGGAATAAAATGTTGTTGTTGGTATTAAGGAATATGATAAGAAGTCTTTGTATCCCATACTAATGAAATGTCATTAGCATTTGCATTCCTTAATAGAGTTTCAAAGTGCCTTTGTTAATGAAGGATTTGATAAAGATTGCAATTTGGATTTTTTTAACAAGTTGCAAATATAAGTGACTAATGAAATGCCATTAACATTTGCATTCCTTAGTAGAGTCTCAAAGTGCCTTTGTTGATGAAGGATTTGATAAAGATTGCAATTTGGATATTTCTGAGTAAATTGCAAATGTAAGCAACTTATCAAAGTAACTTGTCAATTAACATTTTTTAATTTTCAAACATTACCAAATGAATGTGAAAAAAATCAAGTATATTTTTGAATGATGGGAGAAACATGAATCAATGTTTATTATTCTTGGTTTTTTTGTTCATCAAATCTTAAGCATTGTTTGATCACACATTGAAAGAAAAAGAATTGTTTCATTAGTTGGAATTCTTACTAATTTTAAGAGATGTTGTTTATAGACTCAAGATTTTAAAAACTAATATTTGTAGACAAAATCTAGTTTAATGACCCTAGGGTAGGTTGTAAATCTCCTTCAAACTTAAATAGATTTCATTGAAATGAATGGATATTTAGAAGAGGAATTAAAAAAAATTGAAGGTGTTTTTGAGAAGAATGAAGTTATTGAATTATGAAAATATATAAAATAAATTATTGGTGCATGTTATCAATTTCATTAAAAAATGTTTTGGCAATGATGTTGTGAGTTAGAAAAAGAAATCATAATTAGTTTGTGAGAACCACTTTAGATAATTGACTATTGTCAAATTCATGATAATCAATTTAGTAAATGAAAATCAAAATTTTGATACCATGCCCTAATCTTTAAAGATTTTTTTAAATATTTAAAAAATAATTGGGCAAGTTTTTCAAATCTTTTGTGAAAAATGGATTTAGTGGTTTAAAAAAAAAAAGAGAATCACCCAACATTTGTTTCAACTAATTTTGTGTGTGTGTGTGTGTTTTTTTTAAAAGAAAAACATTTATTTCCAATTTTAACATTTTAAATTTATTTGGAAGTTCTCTAATGGGATTTTAGCATGGTTTTTCCAATTTCTCAACCATTTGGTTCTAGTTCCAACACAATTTTTCAAATTCAAAAACCATTTGGGCCTAATTCAAAAAATGTGTTTAATTCCATGTATGTTGAAAATTAGATGGGTACAAAGTTTTACAACAAATTAAAATAGGGGTTTATATAGGTATAAAGTTTAACAAATAATTAAAATTAATACTTAATTATAAATTTCAGCCTACTTATCAACTTTAAAAAAACCAATTTTCTTACCTAAAAAATTGACCCCAATGTTCCAGAATATTTTTTCACAGTTTTAGTGTTGATTTTAGATCTAGCAAAAAGACTATTTTCACATAAAGACTTGTGTTAATTTCAACAAAAAGGTCAACTTGAGTCTAGGTCACAAGAATTTAAATTTGAACCCCCATATTTAACATTGCAAACCAAATACCTCACAACATTAGTTTCAACCTTACCTTACCTTACCCACATCATGAGTTCAAATTTTCATATTTCCTTTCAGGAATACTGAAAATGAATGGATGTTAACTTAAGATGGAATCAATTCATATTACACTTGACATAATGTTTTGGGTAATATGGAATGGGCTTGGTAGGGCATGTTCTAAGTAGGAATGTGTTGAGCATGGTATGGTATTGATAAATTGTTTCGTTAGCTAGTAATGGGGTCTTTCAGTTTGACTAGAATGAACCAATAGTCACCATTGCACTAATTCAAGATGAGGCCATTCAAGCCGTTTTGGGGATGAAACCAAACACATACAAGTAAGGCATTTTTATTTTCTTCTTCCCCTACCCAAGGTTTTTTAGCCTTCTTTTCTACTCCAAAGTTTTCCCCTCCTACCTATTTCACTTCATTTTGCGTTCACTTCCATCACCAAAACTTGGGGGAACTTGAGTAGCTTAGAGCTTTGAGGGGTTTAGGGTTTAGGAACGTGAAGATTCAAAGCAAAAGGAACTTAGGAAAGTGGAGATGCGAAACACAAGGCAAGGGAGCTTAGGAAAATGAAAAAGCAAGGCAAGAGGAGCTTAGGAAAGTGGAGAGTTTCATCCCAATGGCAAAAGCAGGAGCTTGAAGGTAAGCTCCCTCCCTTTTCTTCCTTTTTGAAATTTTTTGTGGTTTTTTTGTTACGAAGAAGGTGACGACATCAATGTCGTTGCCTTCTCTATGTCTTCTTTTGTGGGTGTTTTGTTGTGAAAAAGGTGATGACAACTACCATCACCTTTTTCTCTTCTTTCTATTTGAAAAGGAGACGAAAACAATTTTCCATTGTCTTCTTCTATGGGTGTGTTGTTGCAAAGAAGGCAACAACAACTGTCATTGCCTTCTTCTCTTTGCTGGAAAAGAAGAAGACGAGGACAATGGTTGTAATCTTCATTTTTGGTGGTGTTGCTACAAAGAATGCGACGACATCTATAGTTGTTGTCACCTTTTTATTCTCTAGTGATGTTGCTACAAAAAAAGTGACGATAGCTATGGCTACCATCACCTTTTTCTTCTTTTCTCTCTATTTGAAAAAAAGAAGATGATGGTAATTACCATCATTTTCTTTTGTGGATGTGTTGTTGTAAAGAAGGTGACAACA
>Ga0209611_10006657_pt1 | contig 18814 bp, 16 predicted proteins | sample S1TSphgellanicum_3_FD_187693 | JGI IMG/M metagenome (GOLD analysis project Ga0209611, IMG submission 187693) | Host-associated microbial communities from peat moss isolated from Minnesota, USA - S1T2_Fc - Sphagnum magellanicum MG (SPAdes) (version 2) | ecosystem: Host-associated > Plants > Peat... | reverse complement strand
GAGGCGCTAGAAGAAGGTATGTTCAAAAACCCATGTGAAAGCCCATTTAATCAGGTAACTAAGAATCTTCTGTGGCCAGCTTTTAACCATGCATTCGTTACAAAGTATATAGTGACTTGGCTGCCCTCATTGCCAAGTTGTAGACAAAGTTCTTTGTAATCTTTATCCAAGCCATTATTGTCATGTTGGTCATTACATGTTTATGGTTTTATGGTACAGTTTCCTCTTGAAAGATGTTGGTCACACTTGTAAATCAGCCTTTGAAAGATTCTAAGACGAGAGGCCAAAAGATTATGAAAGTTCACTAATTCTTCTTTTGAGTTTAAAGTTTAAACCTTTGTCCAGTGCCATTGCCAAAGAGGGTCCCTTCCTTTTAGGGTCTTCCCTATTGATAAAAGTGTTGGAGATTTCTTGGATTCTAATGGGAAAATTAGATAGTAGGATGTTTTGTCATGTTGCCACTTCAGTTGAAAGAAAATAGAGATGTGCATCCTTCATGCTCTCTTTCCTAGAGTCTATAAGTTTAGAAGGTAAGTCTCCTAGAGTTTTGAAACCCAGTCGTATATTATCGAGAAAAGGTGCTAAACCTTCTCTTTTCTGTACAAAGCTCAACCCCTTCCCTTGAGTTGTACTTCTCGATGTCTTCCCATGCTTTTTTCTAATCTCCTCTCATAATTTCATTACTGGATGGCTTGTTTCATCCACATATTCCTTCTATAGAACTTTTGGCTATAGAGATTACAGAAGAGGATTAGTTTTTCTCTTCATCTCATGTCCAAAGGTCAGCATCTTTAGGATTTGTTGTTGTGGGGGTGTGTTTCCTTTATCAAACTGACACCACACCTTGAGTTTGTGTTCTGCTCAAATGGAAGGAAATCATTTAACTTGCCTTCATCTCGGAAACAAACCTTTTTTGTGTCTCTGTCAATCTTGGGTATTGGCCATGCACTCAAGTTAGGGTTGCAACGTTTTATGTGGTTGTATTCTAAAGTGAGTGACCAATTGTCCTAACTTCAGTAACTTATGGTAGAACTTATTTGTGATATCTTCAAGATTGATAGTATGTGAAAGGGGATTTTCCAAGCATTATGTTAATGAAGAATGTATGGCTTTTGACTAAACTTTTGAATACTTTGAATGTGTCGATGCATGTACATCATGATGCAAAATTAATGTGGCAATATAAATTTACTAGCCCTTTCCCCAGAGTGGGGAAACTATGCGGGATAGATGTATATGTTAAGTTGCCTTGGTTGGACTTATTTTACAAGTGAAATGATATCTTCCTATCATATTGATTATGTGTTTGATATTTGCAAAATGCACGAGATTCAACTGATGAATTCAATGAGAACTCAATGCTGTTGAAAATTGTGAAGATGCGGTGCTGTTTGAAAGTTGTGCTTCAGTTTTGTCTTCAAGTTCAAATTCCTATTTTGGGGGATTTCAAGAATCAAAAATCACTGAATTTTTGTTTAAGGCATAAATTTCAATTTTAAACCATCAAAAGACCAGCTAAAATTGAATGAGACTTTCAAGACATTAGATTCTAGGCAAAAAATATCGCCTAGCCAATGAGACCCTTTGTTAAAAAAATAGCACAAGTAATGTGCCTAACCTTACTTTTTAGTAGGAGTACAATCTCTAAGCAAAATTAGAAAATGATATGTAAAATTAGACCTCAATCAAGCCTGTTCATCGGTCTTGGCAAGTGGCAATATGAAATTGGAGTGTTGGTGTGAACTAGTGTTGATCGGTTATTGCTTTTTTAATAATCTTGAGGTGGTTTTTTTTTTGAAATATTTTTTGGGGATCACATAGTTTATCAACATCAAAAAAAAAATTGGTAGTTGTGGAGTTATCCAAAAAAATTGGGTAATAATTATTGGTTATGCATAAGGCTAGGTTATAAAATTATAATTTGTTATCCTATCAAATATTATCCAATTATAAAGCTTTTCAATTAAATTTTTTATTATTTATTATTTTGTAATTTTTTTTCTATTAGTGTTTAAAGATTGATAACCTTCATGGATGCTAATCAAGTCATTCAAATATGTCATTAGATTTTTGAAATTTCAATATCGAATGGATATCGATTTAACCAATCTATCAAAAAATCAAAAACCAGTTGGCAGGTTATTAATACATAGCTTGGTAATCAAGTTCATAATCAGGTCAAAACTCAATTACCGACCACCGCTAGTGTGGATGTATGAAGGTTCACAATGCTTCCATGTTGGCTACTTGAAACAAACAAAAGGAGAAAGTGTGTGTATTTACTCCTTTGAACTCATGAATGGGCAAAGGTTGAATATAATCCTCTCCACCACACCCGACTCCTTGTCCCATCCATGTATGCATAACAAATCACTTGTATAATAATATTCACATATTTCAATCTTGACCGAATCGATTTACAAACTTCAAAGATGTATCGATGAGGCAATGTAACAGCAAAAAGTTCAAAATATATCTAGAAGCTTATTTTCTTGCAATTTAACATGTAAATGATGTTGGAAAGGATGTCACAAGTGTAAAGAATTGGAAACCAAAAAAGCAAGTCACTTAGAGCATTTCCATTGTGAGTCTTGAAAGCCCAATACAATAATACTTTGGCATTGGCAACCAAAAGCGACGTTGGTGTGTGCCCACCACACATTCTAGATGGTAAAAAATCTCAACACAAAATATTTTTTCACTCACTACTTTGTTGCACCATACCAAGCTCCTACAACATTCCTACAACCTTCGTGCAAAGTGCAATATGCCACAATTAGATGCAGATTGCTATAATGATGAAAAGCAAGGGGGGAAAGAATTTTGTTTTAGAGGATGAGAAGTAGCTTTGCCATAATTTTCTTCATATATTTCACATAACCTCTCTCAATAGGTAATGGCCAGAAGACGACTTCATTTTGGGATCGAATTCAAAGAACGTTACAATCAAAATCAATACGTAGGTGGGTTTGACCTTGTGAAACATTTTCAACACATGTGTGATGAAATGACAGTAAAATTTGTCAAGAAGGTCAATATGACAATTTGATCACTAAGGTGCAATTTGACAACATCTTAAATATAAGTTTTGTTGACTAAAATGGAAACTCTCAAGTGCACTTGTGCACTTGAAAGAGAGGGGTCACAAGCATAAGAAATGTTGAAACTAAACTAAATAATCCATTTTGAATAACCCAATTTAAGAGTATACACATTTCTTCTTTTGATAAATCATCTCGCACATTTCTTTTCTTTTTTGGTAGAATATCAATAGTTCATCAATGATGTTCATCATGCCCAAGTTGGCCACCTATTCTAATAACCTTCAACTACAAGATCAATCATAGCTTTCATTGTTACTACCCAAGTACTTGGTGTTATTAACAATAAAAAAATTAACTGGTTGTCCTCCTTTCAAATTCTTGCACAACAATGCTCTCCATTAAACATACTAAATTAAAATTTCACATATACATGCATAATAATTAAGACTTAACGATGAAAATGAAGTAAACATCCATTTTTTTCAAGAGGTTTTCAAGTGAATTGGCCAACAAACAAAAAATAAACCATTGCCAAAGGTGATGGATGATATCTTCATAACAATATGACCCAAACAAATGTTCTTTATTACCATGTCCTTTTTATAAACTACTTTGACAAAATGCCAACAACCCACATAAGAAAACATTCATATTATTTCCAAGCCCACCTTGCACCTATATAATAGATAAATTACACCCAAACTATGACTTCATTTTCCACCATCAAGCAACAAACAAGCTCTTCTTCACAATCAACATTTTTTTAAATTTATTTTCCCATTTGTTCTCCTTTTGAATGAAAGATTATATATGGATAAAAGTTTCGTTGTTACCAAGTGAAATTGATATTATAAAATTGCAATGGGTCCTCCTTATTAACACCCACATGGTTCGTAAGGCCTGACATATAATGTCATGTACCCCTTTCATGTTTGCAAATGTCACCCAAATGCAAATATGATATCAAAGAAGTCATCACATACCCCTTTCATTTGCATGCAATATGTAAATACTAGTTCATCAAAAAATTAATTAATTAATTAATTAAAGCCAAAAGACCTATTTGTGTAATCTCATTGGCCAATTTATTTTCTTTACATGTGAGCACAAGCATATGAGTTTAATACAAAATTTAAAAGCCAACTTACTAAAGTTAATTCCTCAAAAAAATTCAAGCATCTTATTTTAACAATGCCAATGGCCATTTGCATTTGTTTTCACCCCAAGGCATGAACCTATTCCACAAACCCTTTATATTATTTATATTGATATTATAAGCCAAAGAAAAAACTAACATTGCAATAAATACATTCTTCACATTGTTAGATATAGGTTTCAGTCCAAGTTGAAAATGGTGACAAACAAGTTTTCATCCAATCAATGAAAATGTTCAATGTGCACACAAGAAAACTCAATTTTTTTTTGCATTTGGGTTTTGGGAAGGTAAGGGGGGTGAAGGGATTTTTCATTTTGTTGTTATTCCCAATGTGTTTCCCCAAGTGTTTCAAATAACACTACACTTTTGTCCCATACTAATATGGCCTATACCATTAGCCCAACTATGATCAAACTTTGTAATTGTTTCAAGTGTGAACAAGACCTCAATGATAGAGTTCAATTGTGAAAAAAAAATAAAAAATGAAATTAATTTCCTAGGATGAAAATTACTCAAACTCAATATATTTCCTCATCTTAAGTCTAAAAATTACAAAATCACTTCCAAGAAATCCATTCATCAAAGGCTTTCCAATAGTAGCAACAAGTCTTTTATTATTTTATTTTATTTGAAATTTTCTATGAAAAAATTGTTCAACTTTGGGTCCACATTGTTGTGCATTACTAGTGATAATCAATTGATCAATTCATGAAAATAATGAAGTGATTTTGTTTAAATTAAAATTCCATTTGAATCAAAATATTGAATGACATTGCATGCAAATTGTATTGAATTTGAATTCCAATTGTATTAAATTCAACTGAAATAAATTAAGTGGGATGCATATTGATGGAAAATATATTGAAAAAGTATTACAACAATTGGATAAAGATTTGATTAAATAAAAATTCAATGGAGTTGAAAAGAAATGAAATGCACATTGGTGGGATGTATTGCAAATTTGCTCGTGACTATGGTGTTGGAAAAAAAACTTCTAAAAAGGCACAAATTCATAAAGATATATTTCCATACCTCTTTACTTGTCCAAGTGATAATCATGATTTATGAGACCTAAAATTGTCTTACAGAAACAAGCTTTGATGAATCGTACCATTGAAATTTTCAATATTTGTTTAGTCAATGGATCTAAACATTACCTAACCACGTACATGCACCCCTACCCATCAAAAGCTTTTCAATAATATCCAAATTGGTTGGGAAATTTCAATGTGACAACCAAACAAATAGTTCTACCATGAGAGGTTTTATCCTTTTCTTTTTTTCTTTTTTTTTTAATTAATTTTTTTAATGAAATCAAATTAATGGGTTCAGAATTCATTACCTTCACAAGGAGGGCCAAACAATATAGGAAAAACATGTGGTACAAATTTTATCAAATGGAACTTGAAAACAAATTGCATGCAATTATTTTTTTAAATTGCCCTTCCAAAATATTACACTTATTTTGTAAAATAATACTTAAGATTGAAAAAATCTATACTTTAAACTCGTAACCTTATCCATTAAACCTATTGTCGATTATCCATCGCTACACCCACTCAAAATGAGTTCTCACAATGCCTTTGTAGAATAAAGCCAACAAACAACCTTCATTACTAGATAGAGGCATTGGCCAAAATCGAACTTTCACATATATGACCAAAGGGAAGTAAGTACATATCTGGTTTCATTTTGAGGAGTGCTTGATGTTTTTTTTTAAAAATGGAATGGTGATGGGCCAATCAAAGTGACTCCTTCGGGAAAAACAAAAAACAAAAAACAAAACCCTACATTAAGCAACAATAGACAAGAGACCCTCATGAGGGATGAGGGGATGATGCCCCAATTGGGCTTGACTCTCAGCACAGCTCCAGGAGTGAATTTGAAGGCTGATTATGTCAATTTCTAGGTCAATTCCAAGGGCAGAAAATGCTCAATTCTTGTGGTTGGTAGGTAGGAAGGGAGTGGTAGGTTAGAAGGGCCCCTTTCCATGATCTCTTACTCACCCATTCTTTGTACTAGGTAACCTCCCACTCAAATAGCTGGGACTTTTATGTAAAATGTTAAGAAAGTGGCCCACTATCATATATATTAATTCACTTGGTCTGTCTGTGTGACAATGACTCCGGACGGACAGTGACCACGGACAATTGTTTGAAAAGAAAAGTTTTATTAAAAAACCAAAAACATCAACCAAACATTGTTGAGATAACACACCTATGCATTATGCACAGGGTTCACACTAGTTCTAGTGGATTTCCCACCCCAGGAGGATCTTTAGATACCCACCACATCAACAAGGGGTGTGTTGCACTGTGACCTTGCCTCTATCTATGAAGGAAGGTAGTTTTGTTTGTTTTGTACGGCTGGGAGTCACCGAACTGGGATGCTTCAGATCGTGTTTTTGGTCTCTTTGGAAAGCTCTCGAGGAAGGAGGGAGGGTGGGTGCATCGACCAAGGCGAAACCACATCCACATTGGTACCAATTACTATGAAAAGACGAATGGATGAAGAAAGTCTTCAGTTCGGTCCCACTACTTTAAAGTAGCGATGATGTGTGTGTGTGTTCAGCATTTCAAAGTAGGCAAAATATGGGCCCTTATCTCCCTTGACTTTTGAAAGTCCTTCTTTCTCTTATTTTATTTCCATAAATCAGTGATTAGAGCCCCATAAGCTACTATACTCTATAATGAATCAAAACACAATAAATATTTATATTAATAAAGCATATTTATTTTAATATCCTTTATTACAATGAGTATCCTTTATTAATTTATATTAATAAATATTTATTTGGCCGTGGTAGGCAAGGCCAACAAATGTGGGGTCACCTTACCTCAGATACCAGTTCTACAAAGTGCAAAAAGGATCTCAATTGGTCCAGGTTTTAACCCAGGGTTTAACTCTCTAGGAACGCAACTGCCAGGTGTGGGTTGTTTCAAAGAGGGGGGTTGAGAAATAGTGAGTTGAACATTAGAAACTAGAAGAAACATGTTTCCCATAATTTTGACCAAATTAATTGATCATTCTATTGCAGAATAGGTTTCTACATACGTGTCACACTTTCAGTGGCCCAAATTTTCTTCCCCAAAATATCAATTAGTCAATAGAAATTGCCGCGATATTGCCCATTCTGCAGCGTAAGTCGCCCGTTGAGCTCTGTGGCGCTGTGCAACTTCCCCTGTGCAGAATCTGCAACTGTAACTGGACGCCGCATAATGAGCTGAACGGGTGAGTATACGAAGCATAATGCGCTCAGAGGGAGATTTTACGCCTCATAATGAGCGACCTCACCGTACATAATGGGCAGGCTCGTGGCCATTCCTGATTAGGTTAGGCAAATTCCGTCGTCACGCTCGCGTGCGTGCCTTCACCCACGTGCCTTGTACGCGCACACTGCGCGTAGCGACTTTTGCGATCGCCGTGCTTGTGCTTCCGCTTGCGGAAGCATCATCGCCATTTCCCAGTGCCGGCCTGCCTGTTGCCGTGCTCTCTTAACTGTTTTGCACAGAGACTCAGGCTTTGGGTAGGGCTTATGTGTTCTGGAGCATTGAAAGTTGGCACCGGAACCACTTGGGTTTGGCTGGATTCCTTGTTGTTTCTCTAACGGGTTGTTGTTCCGATTCGTTTTTGAGATCTTGATGGTGTTTTGCCGGAGAGGGTGAATGTGGAGTGTGAAGGAGTCGGAGAGAGGGAGCGGTGTGGTTGCGGGACAGGAGGATTGCATAATGGCACGGCCAAGGGCAGCCAGTTCTTGGCCACGAGTGTTGCATCCTTCCTACTATTTGCGAAGACCTCGCCGCTTGTTGGTCCTTGTGGTATTCTTTGTGGGTACCACATTTCTGCTGTGGGATCGACATAACCTTATACAGAATCATGAGGTGACTACTTACTTTATTTGCTTTCTTTCCCTACTCCTCCTCCTCACTGGCACTAGAATTCCCGTGTTGATGAGCTTTTCTTAGGGTTTTTTTGCCTCATGAATCCTTTTCCAAGAGATGGATTCAACTGAGTGAAGAATTTTCAAAGCAGAAAAATTTGTGGGGACTTTCTTGGCCAAAAAGAATTTCAGATTTTGTTTCTGGCAATATGGGATACTTTTGAAGCCCATGGTGCTTCATGATCAGTGCATCATCAGCAAACACCATTGCTACTGGGTGTTGAATTGGTAGATATAGAGATGGTGGCTCGCCCCAGGTGTCAGGTTGCCTCCTGCTGGTTGCTTGGAAAATCTCTGTCTTCATTTACAAAAAGGGTTGGTTGGTATGTTCCACTGAAGCGAAGCAAAAGTTTGATACAACTGTGGAAAGTGTGTGTGTATACTTATGCACGAAGTGAGCTGCACACATTGGAAACTATATTGACCTGTTGATGAATATCATGAACATCTTGGATTTTATTGCAATGTTTTGAAACTGAAAGAGAGACAGACACATGGCTTTGAGGTTGAATCTTGGACTTAAGGGGCAGAGCTTGAACTGGAACCATGTTGGATCTTACATCTACAGCCTCTCATGTTGGCTTGTCAGCAATGCAGAGCACACTTGCGAAGATCAATGAGCAGAAGGAGAAGCTCACCCACAAGGCAGGATAAACTTCATTTCCTCTTTATGCATTATTTGTGCTTGTAGTGTTTCTGAATCTGTAGAGATCTGTCGTGGAAACTGATTGCTATCAGAGTTCTGTCTTAATGAGTGAGAAAATAGAATGCTGAGCAGCTTTTATGTATGGTCTCCGCACTGAGGAAGATGATGCCTGCACTGAGAATACCCCTTACTAATCAGGAGGCTCCAGTTTTAGTCTGAGATTGTTTCTCCAGACAGTTATCTATAGAGCTTGAGTGGAAGTCAATTTCTGTTGTGATCACAAGAGTTCCAATCATAGACTGTAGGTGGTTTCATCAGCTGTTTTCAATGAATTCTTGCTGTGCAGCTGGAGGAGTTGGCTAAGTATCTCAAAGGGGAGGGAAAGACCTTCCAGTTGGATGGTGAGGATGAAAGCAGTAGTAAGACAGCACAACAGGGTAAGTCTGAGCAGGAAGGTGTTGAGAAAGAAATAGAGGACCCAATTACAGAATATCGGAGAAGCCAAGTGAAGGCTGCTATGCAGCATGCCTGGAGCTCTTATGAGAAATATGCATGGGGTTTTGATGAACTTCAGGTGTGTCTCTGTCACTTGAAGGATCACTGATAGAAAGGAGGATACATTGATTCTACCTTTTAGGCTTTTAGGTCATGTATGAGATTGGATCTGATGCAGATCTAAGCACTCACTCATGCAGCATGTGCAGTAGCATTCCAAAGAAGCTCCCAAAATTGGCTCTCAAAGTTGCTGATTCTCTGTTTATTCGAATTGCCTACATATCACTTATCAGTTTTAATGAATTGCCACCATGCAGCCTCAATCAAGGCGGGGGGTTAATCATTTTGGAGGACTGGGAGCAACCATCATCGACTCACTGGACACACTGTATATCATGGGCCTCCAGACGGAATTCAATAAAGCTAGAGAGTATGTGTGACTCACCTTTGATGTTTTGTTACAGATGATATGAAAGAGTCATTAGTTGTTGCAGAAAAAAATCAGTTCTAGGAGCTACTCTGACTTGCATTTGCAATTCCTACCTTGTCCATCTGTTGCTGTTGGTGCATGGTTCAATGCCTTGCCTGTAAAAGTTGCTATCCTTGCTTTCTGTTGTACATTTGGGTTCCTATGTAGTTTGTTCCTCTCACATGATCTAGTGCAACTTTCATTGGTGTCAATGTGCAAACCACGTAATACCTGATGAACTTTATGCAACTTTAACACTCCTCTTTTGTTGGTTGCACCACAGTTGGGTTGCTGAAAATTTGCACTTCAACAAAAACTATGATGCAAGTGTCTTTGAGACCACCATTAGGTACACATCCCATGCCATTGTTGCACTTGGAAAACTTATCTGCATGCCATGAGTTGCCAAGGACTTTCTTGTCTGCTGCACCATGTTTTTCACAGTCACTGTACTGAGGAATCCTTTCCAAGTTAGATGTGAATACCAACGGAAGTGATTTCTAGTGCCAGTAGTTGCACCAAGCAGAGGAAGTTGAAGAACTGATGGATATTTTTCTGACCCCTGTTTCCTAGGATGATTCTTTCTCCTTGGTTCAGCTGACAAGGTTCCTGTCTTCTTTCTAGATTGTGATTCCTCCACTGGGTGACTGGGGCAGTTGGTAGCCACATTCTTCCCCAAGTCCTTTGAAGCTTTAGGCACTACAAATGTTGGTGGTAGAGTGGTGACACTATTCATAATGGGTGGACTTTTCTGTGTAACATTTAGCATGCCTCACAACAAGATTGAACTCACAAACTGCACAGCCACAGCACCATTTGTGTCTGAGAGATCAAGCAAATAATTTTGATTTTGGTGATGAAATGACAAAACCCCAAGAACAAGAGTGAAACAATGCACATCCCAAATTTTTATTTCTCCTTTCGTGTCTCCGATGATGCTTGGCGTGTATGCCAGGGAAAAAGAAAATCAAGTAGTTCAATACCATGAGTCTTGTGTCTTCTTGTCCATGATCTATGGTGCTGAAGTACATGCCTTGAAACCATGGCAACCTCTATGCAGATGGTTGACATTGTTTCTCTCTTCATATGTTACTGGTGTGGACAGAGTGTTGGGAGGGCTGCTGAGTGCTTATGATCTTACTGCTGAAAAGATGTTCCTCACCAAGGCAAAGGAAATAGCAGACCGACTTCTTCCTGCTTGGGATACTAGAACTGGCATTCCCTACACTACAATCAACCTGGACTCTGGGCGTGCTCACAATCCTGGTTGGACTGGGGTAAGCTATATTTGTGTTGCTCATTGGAAGTCCTTGTGTGCTTGTCTACTGTTGTGTTCTTTGCACAAAGATTGATAACCCCTGAACAGGCAGTCTGCTATAACCTACCCTGAAGAATATCCCTGGATCTCAGAGGGGTCCTGCAAGGAGTTATGGCACTAGAGGGGATGTGGTTGCAAGATAGGATAGAAAGTCAATTGGTGTGGTCTATGAGCTTTCTCTGATAGTCTCCCTTCCAAAATGTAGCTATGCGGGAAAGTTTGGATGTGGATAGATTTGTGTTCTGAACTAGTCTGTTGTTGAGATGTCTTTGATACTCCAAGAATGGGTTGTGAGAAACTGACTTTGGTTGGTTAGGTAACTTACTAGAAGCACAACTGTGACATTTACTTTGTGTAGGGCTCAAGTGTCTTGGCTGATCTAGGAACTGAGCAAGTGGAGTTCATTGGGCTGTCCCAGAGAACTGGGGACCCCAAATACAAACAGAAGGTAAGATGTTTGGAACTGAAGGGAACATGACCACTGTTTTCAACTCACCATCACTGTCAACCTTGGATTGTATAGGCTTCAGTTGTTGTGCATCAGGCTAGGGTCCCATTCTAGGGGCAGTTTTCAATTGCTTTTAAACAGATCATTGCCTGTTTTAAAGGAAGGGAATATTAAGTCAGTGGAGGTGGAGCTCTTGCTGGGTGTGCATGTAGCACAGACAGACATACATACATACATACATACATATATATACGCCCTGTTTTCCCTTCCACTTGACCATCTTCACTGCTCCTACCTTGGGTGCAGGTTGAAAATGTGATCAAGCAGCTGAGAAAAATTTTCCCCAAAGATGGGCTGCTGCCCATCTACATAAGTGCAGATAATGGGCAGCCCACAACTGGCAAGATTACATTTGGTGCAATGGGTGACAGGTAAGTTTTGGCATTGTCCACCTAATATGATGCTTTCTTGAAATGATCTACATGACAAGGAATCAGAGAGTTCATTGAGCTTCTGACTTGTGCGCTCTATCTGCACGAGTTTCTCAGTTTTTCCTTTCAAGTTGGTTGTCTGCCTGTCTTGGAATAAGGTTTTGATCTGTTTTGTGTTTTACAGCTTCTATGAATATCTGCTAAAAGTTTGGATTCAAGGGAACAAAACAGAGGTTGTGAAGCATTACAGGTGCTCTTTCTGCCCTTAAAAAAAATCTTCTATTATTCAAGCCATATGTCAATGTATGAGTTCACTATGCTAGTCCATGCAACAGATTGCTTGATTGATTTGCAGCAGCAAAGGTAGTTGTTGAGCAACAGGCTATAATGTGCGCAGAGAAATGTGGGAGCAATCTATGGAGGGCATCATGGGCTTGGTCTCAAAATCAACTCCTTCAGGTTACACCTTTCTTGCAGAGCGTTCTGGGTCCACCCTGTACAACAAGGTACCAAACAATGAATATGCAAAAGGCTCAATCCTGCCACAGTTGAATAATCTAAGCACTAGCCTTACTGGGAATTTGTTGCACAAAAGAAGATTCTAGAAATTTGGTGGATGCCGGCAATGTTGTCCTTACACCTGTCAACCATTGCTGCGAGATGTTCTTGGTGGAGGTGAAGTCACCTATCATTCAGGAAACTATTTAATCTTGTTGCAGATGGATGAACTGGCATGTTTCGCCCCGGGTATGCTGGCACTTGGCACAGAGGGAGCCCCACCTGAAAAAGCAGAGAAATATTTGACACTTGCAAAGGAGGTAAAACATTGATGTTTCCAGATCCTGGATTAATCAGGTTGCAGGTTCTTTCTGCATTAAGTTTGAGTACTCTCTGCTTCCTCCTACACTCTGTAAAATGTAATTCTGGACTTATTGTTTGTCTGACTGGGTTCTCCAAGATCCATGTTTTGGTGCACAAGTGCTGTCCATCTCTTGTAGTCCTTCAAATGTTTAGCTGTTGCTCCTTTGAGAGAGTCATTTATAGCTAAATTCATCTTTAAAGGAATGCTCGTGATCTTTTTGATTGATTTTATCTGTGTTATGTTTCAATCCTCGCCTATCTTTTATGACACTCCTATGACATGCAAGGTTCTCTTGTCCACCTTTGAATTCTAACTATAGTTCCTTCAGGTGATTCCATTGCTAGCCTGTCACTAAGTTTTGGGAGTATTCTTGAACTTTTTCAAAGTGGTTCATATTTTTTTCCCTCCTCTGTAGTTCTTCTGTCTTTCCAAGTTTTTTCCTTTTTTTCTCTGGGTTACAGATCTTCATTGGACTCTAATGGTCAAGGGCAGAGTCCTAGTTTGTCTTAGGGAATTCTAATGCTTTCACAGGCAGTTCTCTGCAAGTGTCAGCACTGTGAGCAATCTCTGAGTCAATTCAATCTTGCTGCCTCCCCAGTAGGAAAAAAATCAATTAGTTTCTGTCAATCTTTGTTTTTTAGAGGCTGTAGTGTAGAAGGTAAGTCCAGTAACAGGTAGTTGCTCAGATTTTGTAATCATGCTCCTATCATGCAGATCCTAAAGCTTCTGTTCTGCATCCTGGTTTGGAAGCCCAAAGTTCAATCCCTTCCTCTCTTAGTTGTGCTCCTCCATGTCTTTCTCTATAGAGACAGATTCCACCCCTCATGATCCATAAACCCTAAACCCTATCCATCTGTTCCTTTGCTGTTAACACACTCATTCCTGTTGTTTTAGCTTTTGTTTAGCTGGAACTTACAAAGGTTACCTTGAAAGTATTGTTGTGGATTTTTCTCTGCAATCTCTTAGATATGCATTCCTATAAGATTTTTAGCTATGGAGTTTCCAAACAAGATTGGCTCTCTGACCTTTTGTCCTAACAAAAGTTCTCTTCCAAGTTTCTTGTCCAATGTAAGTCCAAAAAAATTAGTGTTCAAACAAATTTCCTCCTCACAAGTTGGGTGGTTGAATTGGCCATACTTTGCAGCTATTCAATGTCTTGAGTCCCCTTGTAGGATGTCATTTGTATAAAAGCAAAACCCAGTTTTTGGGTAGAGATCTCATCACTCCAGTCCTTACTTCATTTGATGGACAATATAGGTCTCTTATCTTTCTGAAACTCCCTGCAGTCACGGATTGTGTCTTTCCTGTGATCCATAGAAGATTTTGGTCTACTCCCCCTAGTAGCTGGGAAGAAGTATTTTAATCTGTAGATCAAGATTTCTGTATTGGAGTGATATGGCAAAGGACTTGAGCCTCTTTGGGAAGTCATTGAGAGTAGCAATTCCAAGAAGTTCCAATTTCCAAAGATTTGTTACCCCTTCCTTGGGTGATGTAATTTCCACTGACCTAGACATCTTTTTAAAGGCCTAATTTGATTGCTCTAGTTTTTAGAGGTATAAAGGTTAGATGATGTTTTCTGAACAGTTTTGTCTCTTCAAGAATCTATTTGAAAGAGGTCTTAATGATTTTTGTTCTTGAGCAAGAACAGATCTTATGGGTGCATGGGATTCAAATATATTTGATTAACAGGATAAGAACAAGATAAGATAGTAAAAGTTTAATTTATCTTCCTGGCTAGATTCCAGATAGATAACCTGGTACATGTCTGAGTCAGTCTTAATGCAGTGAGTTGGTATCCCAATGGGTGCACTAATAGTGCAGTTGTAAACAACTGTCTTTTTATTTCTCCGTGTACTTTGAGGGATATCCCCCAGGAGAAGAACCGTAGGGTGTTATGCCAAGGGAGATCCTCCTGTTTTTCTATGTTCCCATGTTCCCATAAAAAGAGAGTTGTTTACATGCGTGGAGTTTCCTGTACAGGTGGGTTTGCCTGAGGTTTGGGAACACCCTAAGACTCACACCTGCAGGTGGCCCTCCCTCAGGAGAACCCACTTGTACAGGAACCTCCCCTACAACATTTTGACTAACTTCTACCTCTTGTAACATGAGTTTAATGTTTTGGTTCATCTTGTCTCGTTCTTGTCCACATTTTCATTCTAAGTTATACTCAGTAAGAAGGTTTGTAGAGACAATCTGTTAGTTCCTAATCTCCCTGATTTCTCCACCTTCATGTATCTAGACAAAGACTATTGGCAATGGTATATGCCCAAAATCATTTTATACTTCTAATGGCTTCTCTTGCAGTTCCTTAGATTAGCCATACGCAAATTCAAACCTTTCTTCTTTTTTGTTGTTGGGTTTGTCCTCTCTCTCTTCCATGTTGCATTTTCTTCTTTGCTTCTTTAGTCATAACCTTTTAGGTTCTGTTGAGCTAGCCAACTTTTATGGCCAACCTTGTGACATTGACCCTCCTCCAATAGCTGATGAACTCCGTCAGCATTTGTGGTATCTGTTCACTACCATATGTGTTGCTGTTGAAGGTGTCTGAACATGATTACGACTTTCACTGTTGTTCAAACCTCCCCTCAGTTTTTTTGGTTTTTTCATCTGTTCTTGAAGGTTTAGTTTCCTGTTTTACTGTTTGTTGATATGTTTTCAGATCTGAAATCTCTGTTACCTTGTTATTAGGTCATCTCTCAATTCTCTTGAGTTTCAGATAATTTGAAAGTATGAACATATGTAATTGTTTGTTCAGCTTACCCGGACTTGCTACAATTTCTACATGTCAACTCCTACGAAGCTTGCTGGAGAGAACTACCAATTCTATGATGGACAGGTATGCTTACAACTTTGTCATACACCATTATGGCATCTAAGTTCTGGAGCTGAACATTGCGCAAATCCTGTCACTATTGCTCCCATCAGTATCTAATTTTTGTTGAACATCATTGAAAAAGTTCTGACCAATAATATGTTTTGTTTGCAGGATATGCAAGTAGGGACTCCTTGGAACATTTTGAGGCCAGAGACAGTTGAGTCCCTGATGTACGTGTGGCGCAAGACAGGTGATTCAAAGTATAGGGATTGGGGATGGGATATCTTCCAAGCTTTTGAGAAACAGTCACGAACTCCAACTGGCTATGTGGGCCTCAGAAATGTGAGAAACTTTCTCTTTTACCAGCCCCCACTCTTATTTCTCCATGCATTCTTACAAGGTCATGCCTCCTGTGCACCTGTCTGTAGGAAAGCTACTCTAGTTCATGTATAGTGCTAATACGTGGTGATTGAAATTCTTGGGTGATTGAAAATTTGGCCTTTCAATATGACCTCATGGAGGACACAATCCAGATTATTTTTCTCATGGTCAAAGGCACAAATTGAATTTCAGTAGTTTTTCTTCTGTGGAGCTGTTTCAGGTGAGGACAGGAGAGAAAGATGACATGATGCAGAGTTTCTTTGTTGCGGAAACTTTGAAATATTTTTACTTATTGTATTCACCATCATCTGTAATACCGCTGGACAAGTGGGTTTTCAACACAGAGGCCCACCCTTTGCGAATTATTCCCCGTGTGGATGAGCCCATCAGTTTGGAAGACACACCAGAAGGCAAGGACAGCAGCATGCAGATCAAGTCAGGTTCTACACAATACTTGAGGCAAAGACGCATTAATCCTGGAGGCAGATAAGGGCAGAACAACTAACAGAGATTGTTGTAGTCCATTTTTACTTAGCGCTTGTTGAAACTTCTTTTATTTGGTGCTAGCGGTTTTCAGATGACATCTTTTGTCAATGCGGTGCTGGCCAACAAATTGTTTGGTCTTTCCTTATGAGCAACATATATTACAAGCAAGTTTTGTTATAGTAATGGTAACATGTGTGATCAGTCACAAGACCAGGTGGGTCTCTTCCGAGATCTCTGTATTATGTAGTCTTGGGTATGCCATTGGGAAGTGTTCATAGACCACAGGCATGATATTCTTGTTGACGAAGTATTACCTCCTTTTATGAATCAATTGTAGTGTCCAGCAAGCATTTCTTGTTAGGAGAGCTATGTCTGAAAGACCAACATGACTGCTTTTGATTGGTCCATCATAATGATTGCCCAAATGGTGGCATTTTAATGGTTTTTCACTTTACTCTGTTCAAACTCTTATGTTTTTAGGTATGGATTGGACCGCCCTCCCCTCACACACTCTATAGACTATGTGCTGCCAGTTTGTCTAGCATGCTCTAATGGTGTGATTTGCTGTCTTATTCACTATGAGACGATCACCATTCGCAATTTACAAGAACTAGACCTTGATTAACTATAGACTTAACAGAAAGCAAGCTTTTCGTTAAACTTTTCTTTTATGGTCTTTATTTCTTCAATTAGTGTTTGAACATTACCACTATCTTTGCAAAGTACAATGTGTGCATGTCCACCGGCTAGCTAACTATACCTTTTGAGTTATTTGGTGTTCTGTTTAAATCTTGCATTAAAGTCTCCAACACATGTCATGTGATTTGAAGCTTGATAATCAACACATCAATTGGAAATCTCCTTTCTACATATTGATCAAAGCTAAGGCTACAAAGTTCTATTACTGATCCTATAGTTTGTTTCTCTTCATGTTGTTCATTACTTCCTTCTCACACAATATTCATGTTTTGGTAATACTTCTGTTTTTTAATTTTATATCATGTTAGCTTCAAGTTTGCAAATGTCCAATTATGTTTCACAACATTCACACATGGGTGAAAACATAGTTATGTGGCCTATTTGAATTGTTATAAGCATACTTTTTATGCATTGTTTATGAACTTAAAATATTTAGTCATATTCAACATTAACATTGTCATTTTTTTAAAAATTGTTCATGTTGCAATTTATTTTAATGGGTACCATGTTGGAAAAAAATGAATGATTTCTAAGAAAAGAATGGATTCATAATGAATTTTTGAAATTAAAAAATATCCTAAAAGAATCTTTAAAAGTGACATGTGGACTCAAAAAATATGAACTAATAATGTCATATTTTATTTGTTTAAAAATGATGAAATCGGATTTTTTTTTAAAAAATTAAGATGCATTTAAATTTTCCTTATAATTTTTCTTTTTCTGATTTTAAAGTTGAATATTGCATTATCAAGTCTTATTAATCCATTTTTCATTCAAATTTCATGCTTTTACATGGATTTTTTGACTGCTTATATGTTTAGCCATGTACACATTTGAATTACCCATAGTTTTTAATTGAAGCATAGTATATATTGAATGCATAAATTGTTAATTATCATATTGTAAAATAATTAACTAGTGGTAAAAATGAACTTTCATGAAGTCAAAAGTGAATGACCTAACCATGTTTTTACCCACATCCAATGCCATTGTTAACCACAATAATTGCAAGGGCTTTGTCTTTTATTGTAAATGTTGATCTCATCATTAGTTTTAACAAAATGTCTAATTCTTACCCCAAAAAAACTATTCTTAATGTTTGGGACCATGGTGCAAAACTCAACAATTCACAAGTAAGTCTTTCCGCAAGTTCATCAAAGGTCAAATACATCTTTCTTGGACAAATAAATTTTAAGAAAAACATCATACCTATCAAGGAGAATTTGAGAATGATTCAAGTCAAATTGCCCTTGTTTATCATGACGCATATGGTTGCTAACCAATATGGTTCTAACTTTTTTTTAATGTATTTTAACACATGCATCTTCATCCATATGGAGCAATGTTTTTCGTTTTGGCGAATTTTCGCAACCTAATGACAAAAAAAAAGGGCTAATAAATCCAACAAAGGGATTTTTGAGATTTTTTTTTTAAAAATTCACCATATCTTGACCAAAAAAACTTAGAAATCACCATATTTAGATATTGTATTCTTGTAAGTTGCCAAAACTAGCAAGATTCCAAAAAAAATCTACTAGTCCACCAAGACAATTGTCATTTACTACTAATTAATGTTGAGGATCCTAGCCAGTGCACCTACTTAAAGAATTTGAAAAAAAAACAT
>Ga0209611_10006656_pt1 | contig 18815 bp, 11 predicted proteins | sample S1TSphgellanicum_3_FD_187693 | JGI IMG/M metagenome (GOLD analysis project Ga0209611, IMG submission 187693) | Host-associated microbial communities from peat moss isolated from Minnesota, USA - S1T2_Fc - Sphagnum magellanicum MG (SPAdes) (version 2) | ecosystem: Host-associated > Plants > Peat... | reverse complement strand
GAAACAATGCTTCAGGTGGGATGATTCTCCTTTCTTCATTCTTCAGGCAGTCCATGACATATGAGTGCGACCAGTTTGGTGATTTGGAGAAACCCATCCGAATTCATTACAGCCCGAAAGCCAGTCAAGCGAGAACTTCCTGATTCCACTTGCTATCTCCATGTTAGGCGGAAACAACAATCGCCAAAATGTGGAGTTTCGCCCTGCACTCAAAGAAACGGACTGTGGCACCTCACGAACACTTCGTCGATCACCGTCCATCTTTCATAGAAAGAAGTCGGTAGAAAGTACTTGCAAAATCGTGTTGTGATAACATTCGCGAGAAAGAGCCAACATCGTAGGCCTCAGATGGAGTTACCAAGGGCTCGGGAAGTGACCGCTAGCTCTAAGGCCAGAACGTAGAACACTCAATCCCTCACACTTTCCGACCATCGACTCCAATTGCTGATCCCTTAGAGTCGTTTGTTTCGCGAGGTGTATTAGACGAGATCGATCGAATCCCGGAATTCAGGCCCAATAAGCACATCTTAGAGGACTAGGAAAGATGCGCACATTACCAGGAAGTTCTCATGGGACCGGAGAAAGAAAGATGTGCACATGACGAGGGAGTGCGGATGGACGGTGGTGTATGAGATTGCACCGCCCATAGTCCAGATGAAACACGGCAAGTCTTCCTCATCACCGCAACCCCCGGGTACCTTCTTCACCGTCGGTTCACGACTTAGTCTGTCTTGGGCGAGTTCCAGGAACCGGCTATTTTCTGACTGAAAGTCGCTCTCTACAGTGATTATTGTTGGGTGTTCGCTTTTCCTGGGTGATTGCCGAGAGGACTCCTTTGCTCGAATTTTGTGTTTGTTTCAAGCAGAGAAACGGAGCACGCTGTATTTGCCTGAGAGAGAAAGCGTGATCATTGAATTGGGCTGGTTCATTGCTGGGTGTTCAATTCTTCTTTTCCGTGCAGATAATTGCTGAGAGGACGTCCTCGCTCACTCTTTGCGCTTGTTTCAATTAAGACAAGAAACGGAGCTGTCGATTTGTGCGCAAGAAGAGTGATCAGTGACTATAAATCGGCTTGACTTCACGTTCGTGCAATCCCCGGGTGATCAGCTCTAATAACATGGGTTTGAAAGCGCTGCTGCTGATCCAAGGCGTCATTGTGGCTACTTGTTTGTCCACTTTTGTAGCTGCTCGTCAGTTAGCACCAGAGCCATCGGCGTCGTCCCCATCTGCATCATCATCATCGTCATCCTTGTGTTCACGAGCGCTCGCGACGACGCTGTGGGGTGCCGCTTTCGCGTTCTTCAGCTTGATGGCCGATGCATGGCCTGCCACTAAAGCAGCCGCCTCGTTGTCGTCTGCCGGGCATTCTTTGAACAACATGGTGGGGGTCTTCTTTGTAATTGGACCAGTGGCTCCAATGACTGGTATTGCTAAGATTTTACAACAGATGTTCACCACCTTGAGGTTTCGCCAAATCCTTAGAAGTTCAACCAATCCTGAACTAGGACCTGATACCATGTGTATGTCTAATAAGTTAAGGAGGGTCATAAACGACATCCTTGTTATATTGTTTGGGATCAACCAACCACGAGGTTTCTTGAAGAGGACAAGAATAATAGCAAATACTTTCATCGTTCTAGGAATGAGTGATTTAACCATGTTACCATGTACACATATCGTTCTAGAACATAGTCCAGTAAAGGAGGAGAATATGGCCGATGCTTTAACCCTTGGGCATAAGACGGCTGAAATTTCATACTTGATGGAATTAAATGATGCAGGGAAATTGGCTTTATTGGAAAGTAGTATCCTTCCTAATTATAAGCAACTTCGGTTTCTAGATGGTAGGAGTGGTATAGCAACAGTTATAATTGCTGTACAAGCAGTAGGATATGTTACATCTACTGTTTACAGAGCAATTCATCATTTGCCGGTGAGTCCTATAGAAGCCATAGGGTTTGCTTTTAGCATGTTGGTCATTTTTCATTCTCTTGTTTATAGTGTGGGAGTGATTTGTCAAAATCCTCTTGTCATATACTTGAACCTTGCACAAGAACAAGAAATGTTAGATAAATGTCAGTCTACTCTATGGTCAAATGAGGATAGCCGAAAATGTCTAAATGCGGCGATGGTGGGAACGGTGGTGGTGGTGAGTGTGGTGGTGGCATTCACGATACTTGTTGAATGGCATGAGTTAAGGGGGTTGGATGCAATCGGACCCATCCTCTTTTTGCTTTCTTTTATCACCCAACTATTTCCAATTATCTACATAGGTAGAAATTCGGATATATCGGATATATCACGATGGGGTGTTTGGTTATTGACTTGGAGTCTGAATATTAGTGTTTTTGGGATAGTTGTATCCATTCTGGTCACCATATGGAGTTGGCAGACTAACAAGTTTGATATTCGCACCCCTTCTGTAATACACAACTTACCATTTCTAGGTTAAAAGTAATTTTGCTCATTTTAGTGATGAATTTTACATAATACTGACAGCATTGATACATCATCAAATGTTGTTTTGGATGTGATACGAAATAATCAAGGTTTTAAAGTTATTGTAATGTATTGTTATGTGAAACACTTCTTATGATATCAAATACCTATGTTTGTACACATTTAATTTGTTGAGTTCATATTGTTCTAATGTCAATTAAAAGGTTTCAATAATTTCCTTAGTTATATGATAATATTATATGAATTAATAAGTTGTTTTCATGTTTCACATTGCATTTCACCCTAAATTACAAAAAGAAAAACTCCAACATATAATCTTCAATGTGTCTTAACACGCTCATAAATAAGGTGAGTTATTTTAATGTATTTTTCATCAAGCTTTGAATGTCAATGATTGCGAAAATATGTTTTCAACTTTACCCATCATTTGAATGACATTTGAAATACTATGTGCATATTATAGATTGCCATGTTTCATTCAAAAAAACATGCATGTAAATGTAGTTCCAATAAGGGAATTTTTTGTTTCAAGTTTGAATGTACCATAAAAGGTAACCTGTACATGCAATAAATTGTTGGTTCCAATGTTTATTTTAGTTTTTTAAGTCCTTGAATAGTATGTTATGAAATGTTGAAAGGAATCCACCCTTCTAACTAATCTCATCAAAGATGTAAAATTCTCCCTGCTTCCATTGAGTTTGTTCAAATAGTTAACATACATATGATTCAAAACAAAAGAAAAATGGTGAGAATTTAATGAAAGGAATAATAAGTAATCATTGTTCAATGGAAGTTGCCACAAATGCCCCTTTTATGACATATTAAAAAGAATTTGAATGTGAATACAATTTCAAAAAAAAACAAATCCAATTCTATTAACTTCAAATTATATGACATTTATGCATAATTCATTAAAATTTTTAATGAAAAAGTAATTTTGAACACCATATTGACTAATCAAATTCAAAAGTGTTTGTTCATTGCATTTATTATTCCAAAATTTCTTAAATTTTGTATTCAACTTAATATAAACCCAATAAAAAGCACCAAGGTTTCAAAATGAAATTTCAACAAAATCTGAATTTACTTTCTTTTGTTTTTGGTCAAAACGATCTATTTTTATTCCATTTTAAATCAAGGACATTTTATTGTGTACTTTACCATGCTTTCACTCTCCATGGTTCAATTCTTATGCTAGTTCTCACAAAAGGGTGTCAACTTCGGTGAAATTCACAAGAACACATGAACTTAAACCTTTCGATTTAACATTGCAAACAAAATGAATGATTGTTTTTTTTCAATTGTTTGATGTACCCAAGGTGACACCCATCCAATGTTAGTTGACTATTTTTGACACATGTATGAGATAATCTTTATGGTTTTATCCATTACACTACAAAAATATACATAAAATATTGATTAACTCACTTGTTTTCATTTTGCAAGAAGATAAGGTTTTAAAGGGTTGGATTGCTTACATGCAATGTTCCTCCAATTAATAGACAAGGTTTTGGCACATTCCTTGCGTCCTTTATTTATGTAGGCGAAAGGTAGAATATTCATTTGTTTAATGACATAAGGAACTCATGTTATTGCTTGTTTCCCATGCCTTCCACCAAGCAAATACCTTATTGCCCTACCATTTCTCTATACATAACCATATGTAAACTATGATGAACAAGAATTATTGTTTGTTTCTGATGGTTTCCATGAGAAGTGGGTGGGGATTTACAACTACTTAGAGTGGATAGCCTATCAATAGGCATAGTCTCCTTCCTATTTGTTAATATCTTTTTTCTTTTCTAGGAGGGTTATTGATTGATGTAAGGTGCCTTCTAAAGACACTCTCAAAAATTTTGATTTTTTATAAAATGGTCAATACCCATGCTTCTAAAGGGTTAATGGTTATTTTTTCCTCATTTTTTAAGAATCAAACTTTGGAAATTTTGTTGTAATTGATATATCAAAATTTAAGAGGATGTATATCAAGATATTTAAAGAAAAGGTATGACTCGTCAAGTTTTTTATTCAAAGCATGATAAAACTATGTTCACAAATAACACTTGGTGAAATGGTATGAAGATATGGACATTGTTTTGAAATTTTATAAATCTAACATGAATCCAATAATTTAGGTGCTAATTTTTTAACATATTACATTAGATTATTATGCCTCAAATGTGCCTCTTGGAAGTAAATTCAAATTCATGAATTTTGATATATTATAAAAATGTTTTTATATATAAATTAAAACATCAAAAAATTTATGATGTAAGATGATAATAAATGTTCCTACATCAAATTATCAAGTGTAATGATGTTGTCTAATGATTTTTTAATCTTCATAATATTTAAAATAGTATGCATTCAACTTTTATGACATGACCTTAAATCTAGAAGTGATTTTGGTATGTGTTATATTATATTTACAATAAAATAGAGTATTTTAAATGTCTCAAAAAATAGAAAAATATTACTATTCATACATGAAATCAATAAAATCACAATTTATTAAAACCAATTTTGTTCATGACAAAGGAAATTTTTTGTTAGACCATATAATGGGCAACATCATGATTATTTTCATTGCGATTGCGTTGAAATTAGCTCAAATTTGTGTGGTAATGGCCAAGTATAAAGGAAACCTCCTATAAGGTCACCAAGCTTAATGTTGTTTGGGTTGAAGTGGATGTCATCTTAAAATTATTATAGCAAAATGATTTTCCAAAATTGAACTAATTTTCATAGACAAATATTGTATAAATTCAATAAGTTTTGCTCTATTGGTATGAAAATTGCTATTCATGTTGGAATTAGTTGCAACTAAATTACTTGTTAAATTAAATTACCCTAATTAATTAGGATCAAGCTTAATCAAGCTAGATTTAATCTTGGAATTAAACATTAACACATGACACGAGGACTAGGCTAGTATGTTGAAAAGTCGATATTAAGGGTCCATCCATGCTAGTAGAAGTTGCATGCACCCACAACATGAAACCTATGTTTTTTTCAAATTTTTTTTAAAGAATATTTTTGAAATATTTTCAGTCCATCATTTTACTTTTTTTTTTAATCTAATTTTTTTTCATACTATCTTGCTAAGTTCTATATTTTAAAATTACAAAATTATGCTATTTAAACAATGGTTATAATTATTAATGCATGAGAAGAAAAAGGTCAATATGTGACCAACACATTTACAATTACCTACAATTATTTGGTTTTGCAACTACATTTTTGCATTTTGCAACTAGTGTAACATCATGCCAACATCATCTAAATCACTTATAATTAGCTTATGACTCATCTACGACTAAATTGTTTTACCTTTATATATAGGTTGAATTTATCATCCAATAATAGCCATCTAAAATCCCATTAGTCACAAATGAAACGATGTTTAATTGAATTCAACATATGTCTATATACATTAATTAGAATAATTACTTGATTTACAACTAAACTTAATATTCATAACTTTTAATTTATATTTCAAATTAGTATTCAAAAAATTTCGTAGTATTTTTAATGTAAGCCATTGATATGATTATTGCAATTATACTAATTTCATTACATTAAATTACTTACAATTTCAAATAAATTAAATATATTCCAACACAGATTATTATCCAACATATTTTTATATTTTTTAATAACAATAAAATTACTGCAATTAATGTATGATTATTATAAAATCAAAATATTTTTCTTACCTATACATTAATTATAATAGACACATAATTTATAATTCAGCTTAATTATCATTTTACTGAAAAATTTAACGTAATTACAATAAATTATTGTACTTATTATTTATTACTGGTTATTTTCAATGAATAAATATTAGTACAACATAAATTTTCAGTTTACTAAAAATGATAGTTGCCAATCATAAAACATTATATTTTAATGATAATGACTACATTTCGGATCCATAATGATGAGAAGTTATCATTGTCCTATAATTGAGATTTTTATTTCAATTTTTTTTAATAATCTTAAAATAATAACAAAAGTTGATGTAATTATTATATTCAAAAACAAAGATACACTAAATAATTTTACTCATTAATAATACTCATTAATTACTTATTTACAGTAACCTTTTAATAAAAAAACCATAATATTTTTTATTCATAATTATTATTTTATAGTAACATTAAATCATTGTAATTACTTCATTTATTTGTAAGTTAGAATTACAATACTTGCACAATTAACTTATAGTGAAACTTTATTATAATAATATGTAATTTATAATTTATCAATTTAGTTCTTATATCTACTTGTGCATAATACATCACTTTTATAAATAATTATAAACAATTATATTTATCAATTATAAGTTACACTAAATAGTTATTGTTACAACTTAGATTTTTATATTACATAATTTATATTCCTATAGTAAACTAAATCAATTATTGTGATTAATGCTACATTACTTTAAATTTAATGTAATTACTTTAGATAAGAATTTATTATATTATATTCATAATTATTTTCTAATTGAATATAATTATCCGCAATTTGTAATTTATAATTTTAAATCTGAATTAAGATTTTGGTAAATTTATGATGTAGTTGAAAAAATTATTGTAATGATTGTAATTGTAGGAATTATTATACAGTAATTCTTTTTTTTATTTCTTAAATTTTGTAGTTATTTATCTATGATTAATATTTTTATAGTAATATTACAGTAATTTAAAATATTAATATATGTTCAGCAAATTATTGTATTTATAGTTATTAATTACCAATTGGAAAAGAAAACTACTTGACCAACAACAATTTTTACAATAATAAATGTAGTTATATAGTAATTATAGTAATTACTTTAATGTTACATTTAAAATAAATAATTTGTGTAGGAATTTATTTTCTAATAGCAATTATTGTTTCACTATTTTTAATTTGAAAATAATTATTTATGCTACTTAGTTTGAGCATAATATTTATTATTTTTATGTTAAGTATATTATTTATAATTCAACCAGATTTTTAAAAGTAAGGAAATACTTTAAAATATTTTAATTGTTTTTATATTGACAACTTGTGAGTAATTAATTAACTAAGTAGTTAAATATTAAGAAGTTATTAGTTATTTAAATAGTTGATATGAATACTTAATATTTGTAGTGTATAGTTTATATTTTAAATATATGTTAAATTTAATCATAATTAATTAAATGATTATCCAATTATCGAGTGAATCGTACTTGAATTGATTAAAAACCAAAAATTTTTTTAAAAAAAGCATGAAAAGAATTTTAAGGATTTGTTATCCCATATTGTTTGTTTTTCATTCCTAGTTTGAACATTATATAAACAAGGGGTGTGGTCATCCAATTTCACATTTAAAAAATGTGTGCAAATAGGATGAGGCAATCAAAAGGCTAAATCCAAAACAAAAAGAAAAAATTAACATAATTTTAAACTACTTACCTCCCCAACCTACTTATTTACCTAATTAAATAGGTGTTTAGTTTGACCTACCCACCTAAATTGACCTATATAAATACCTACCTATATGAATAGGTATTTAACATAGGAAGGGAGACGTACCTACCTACCTTTTCACCTGAATAAGTAGGTAGGTATGTGACTTAAGTTTGTAAACACCTACTTATGTATTTACCTAAGTACCTACCAACATAATATTAATATTTTGTATTAAATTCATTTTAAAGTGCCACATGGCATATTTACATTGGACCACATGTTATAATATAAATAATCCAAACATGTGAATTGAACATCCCAAATTATTTCAAAATAATAATAACATGCATTTTAAATGATTAAATATTGAGATGTGCGACAACACATCATTTGGCGCCAATATTGACCAAATTTGTCGCATTTTAATCACATGTGACAATACGTACATAATGGAGTCAAAAGATGAACTTGTATTTGTTGATTTTTTCTTTCATCTAATATCCCTTTGCTGTTTGTGATTAATATTGCATGTGACTTGTTCAAGTTGACTAAAGGAATTTTAGTCACAAATGTCACTTGCAACTAAAATTTAGTTGCAAAGACCAATCAAAAATAGATGTTTTTTTTGTAATGCTTCATGCCATAAAAAAAGTCTCATAAACACCCTATTCAAACAATTATTACATGTAAATTGTTTTTTAAAGAAAAACATGAACCAACACTCATTCAAACCAATGATAGATAAAATATGAAATGTTCCATGAAGTCCCCCAAAATATGAATTTCATGAATCACATGTATCACATACCACCCAATAATAAGACTCAAATATTATGGAATGGGTTTGCCCGCTTATGACAAGTTTCAAGTTCAAACATAACAACATTTTATCAATATGGGAATGAAGTTCCCAAAAAATGAACTTTGATAGGTATTCAATTCACATAGTAACAACAACATTTAATTAAGAAATGGTGAACCCTTTATCACAAATTCAAATTAATAACAAATAAAATAAAATGAATATCCCAAAAATCTTATGGGGGAATCCAAAAATATTGTTGGTTTAGGGTGTAGTTGCATTAACATGTACCATATAGCCCATCCAATAGTGTTTTTTTTTGAGTTTTTGGAGGGAGGCTAGATAGGTTGGTGTTTGAACATTTCAGTTTTCAAAAAGCTCAAAATCTTTAGACATATTTTGATTATGTTTAGACTTAAAAGAGGTATTGCAAACCTTCTCTTGATGCACCCATCATGGTAATGAATGTTCAAAATGGACAAAGAATGAGATACATGGCTTGGAAATAATGTTTAGTTTGGTGTGAAAAATGTTTGGTTTGGCAAAGTAAGTGTTGGACCTAAAGATCTTTAGACATAACTCAATTACACTTGGAGTTGAAAGAAGATTGGAAAGCTTGAATTGATGCATTCATACTTTTTTTAGATCATTCGAAACAAGTAAGAAATGACAAATATATGAGATTTGAAAGTAAAATGTTTAATGCATTGTTTTCAAGCATTTTGATTTTTTTGATGTGTTGAATTGTCTTGCCAGTTCAAAAATATATTGCTGACCTCCACTTGATATACTGATAATCATGAAGATCACTTAAAATAAGACAAAAAATGATAAATATGAATACAAATATGTGTTAGGTTATCAACTTATGCTCAATGATGGATATGTTTACCTTAGCATTGTCATGAAAAGGATATAACATTAATTGGCAACAACTTTTTTTCTTAATGTCAAAACTTTAAAAAACAAAACTTGCATGAAACACCCACCCCAAAACATAAAAGGTGATGAAGTTTCCCCCTAAAAAAATTTCTAAAAGATTTGGTGGTTTTTTTAAACCAAGAACTTATGATATAATATTCCCAATTATTTCTTGAGATGAAAATTTTGTCAAATTTCGGCAATGAAAACATTGCCACATACAATATCAAATAATCAAAAATTGAAAATTATTCAGATCCACATACTAATATCAATTTTCTTGTCCAAAAAAAAAATCCCCAATTACCAATTTCCCATGTTGCTTTTATTTGACACTACTATGCATAAGGGTTGGATTTGGGATACCCAGCTTGACACCAAACCCGAGAGCCACCTAGCATAGTAAAGATATCTCTTAGGTGTCCCAAAGGGGGACATGTAACCCATGTATAACCGGCAGGTTAACTGGCACATTATTAACAAGGTATTTGAAAACCAATGGCTATTACCAAAATTATTGATAACTTAACTAACTGAAAATTTTATTCAAAATTCAATATCTCCTCCACTTTAGGTACTTGTTGATTTGTTTAATGATTTTGATTTTACTTTTAATTTTCAATCTTTGTTAGTATTTGGTGTATAATTTTCAATACATGTGAACTTCCATTGTTTGAATTGGCATTGTTTCATATCTTGAAAAATTTCTTAGTTGAAGATCATTTTACTAGATGGGCAAACAACATGGTTTGAGTCCTTGAAAGATTATGCATGATTTTATTCATTTCACATGTTCCACTTTTCCAAATATTTTGATATGTTAGTTCTTGAGTGATTTGAATTCTTTGCATGTTAATTTGTTATTTCAGTATTTCAACGCACAATTTTGTTTTAGTTCCTAAAGTTATAACCCATGAATTGCAAAAGATGGCAAGTCATACTAATTGTGGAATGCATCCCTATGCGACTTGCAAATTTGCATTATGATTGGAAGGAACAAATGAGCAACAATCAATATAATTAACATGATATTAGACATGCCTTGAAGAGGTGTACTAAAAAATGGCATGACCTCTCATAATTATATATGTTTTCCGTATGCATCTTCAAGTGCTTTAGGTCAAGTAATGCCTTTGGAGTGAGGCACTTATTCTATTAATGCCCTACTCCTAATACCTTCAAATTTGCACCCTCAAAGCTTAAAATGTTTTGAACAATTGTTATAACATCATACTTATGTTGAATTCACACATGATGTTAAATCAATGTTAAATGAAAATCTAGGTGGCATGCAATATTAAATAGGTGATCGTTTGATGTTAAGTAAATGTTAACTTAAAATAAAATTTCCATAGTAAGTAGCTTTAAGTCTTAAATGACTAGCACAATGATTAAACACTCAACGTTAGAGTCATTAACACCAAGTGTGAACGCGCTTTTATTACATGAACAAAATTTTGCATGATTTTTCGAATACTTGAACCTTGTTGTTAATTTGCCCATCTTACCAAAAGATCTTCAATTAAAAAGTTTTTGAAATGGTCAAACACGAAATGATGCAACCTAAAACAATGCAACTAACAACCAACAAATTGTTGAGGGTTGAAACCAGTGTTGGGCGGTTCTTTCAGTTTTTTAAGAACCGTGAATCCTGGTTCTTTGAGTATTTTTCAGAATCAAAGAATTGCCAATTCCGGTTCTTTGGGGAAAAACAATTCAAAATCAAAAAACCCCTCAAAAACCTCAAAGAACTGACAAATTTTCATGAAGGAATCTGCTAAGACCCAATGATTTTTTGGCCTATTCTTTGAATTTTTTAACACCAATTTGATGACACTGATTATATTCCAAAATCAATTATTTGTTAGGTAAGTGGATATATATACCCGGGATGATAACCGGGGTGCATGATGGATTATGGAGGGGGGTGGGGGATGTGCTACCGGTTCACCTCCTGTCATGGATGGATGATTTTGGATTTGTTGGATGATTGGCTAACAGTTCGCTCTCCTACGTGACCGACATGAGCGCTGCAGAACAAAGGAAAGCGCAAAACGAACGCCCCTCTCGTCGTCGAAGAAAACCATGTAGAATTTGTTCTTGCCAAATTCGATGGACGATTACGAGGTACTCATCTCTGTTCTAAAGCAGAATTTTGGATTGGGGAAGTTTTTTCTTCTTGACCCATAGTAATATTCTTCCTCTATTTCCATCACCGGCTCCAGGAAACTATTGAAGAGTCTAATGGTTTTGTGTTGCAGGTGGAGGAGAGGAAGCAAGAGGCGGCAGATGCCCTCACACACTACTCACAGTTTGCCATGGCATGCAGAGGCCAGGGCGTCACGCCCAGTCACCTTCGCCTCCATCTTCTTAAGGTAATCGATTTGCACTTCCTTTAGACTAGTAACATCACTCTTTACTACTCTTGGATGTCATAGCGATAATGGATATACACTAGGAAATACACATTGGAGTCCAAGTCTCTTCAGGGCATTTTTGGGAGGGGGAGTTGGAATGTTGTAGATGCACTGAAACCCCAATAGGTTCCAGAAAACAGATTTCGTGTCTTATGCTTTTGCATTTCTGAAACCCTAATTAGTTCCCGATAACTAATTAGGGTCTCTCTGGTCCGGGTATTGACGTTAAATTAAAAGAAAGAAAGAAAAGAAAGAAAGAAAGAAAGATAACAGATTTCTTGTCTTATGCTTTTGCATTCCTGAAACCCTAATTACTTCAAGAAAACTGATTTCTTGTCTTATCCTTTTGCATTTCTGAAACCCTAATTAGTTCCAGAAAACTGATTTCTTGTCTTATGCTTTTGCATTTCTGAAACCCTAATTAGTTCCAGAAAGCACTTTTCTTATCTTATACTCTGGCATGATTTGTGTCAGAGACTAGTAGAGATGTGGAAAGAGAAAGTCTGCTGCCTTGGTGCAGTTTCTGTAGTGCATCCAATTGATTCTGCAGTCTTATTTTAGAATCTGCAGAAAACCCTATTATCTCTTCAGGAAGCTTTTACCCAACCTACAGTGGCATTTTGTATGAAACATCAGAGAACAACAGTCAGAAGACTCAAATTCATTTCCATTACTGTTGTTTGGTTCCAGTCCTGAGGGGTTATATGACTCTCCATCGATGTAAACCCTAAATCCAGCAAAATAAAACTTGAACTCTCAATTGGAAGAGTCCCATAGTCTGAAACTCTCCATGGGTCTGGAACCCTAAATTTGGCATGATACCTTGAATTCTTAATTTGAAAAGTCTTCAATCAGTCTGAAATTTGATATCAGGCAGGGTGTTCAAGTATTTCCTCAACCAAAGCCCAAAAGAAGAGTCCAAAGCCTATGGCAAAGATATCAAGTCATATGTGAGGGTCATATTAACCAAAAAGAGATAAAGGTTTTGTTCAAAGGTATATGTTTACCCAAAAAGATATAAAAGAATTGTTGAGAAGTAAAAGTTTAACCAACAAATAAAAATGTTTTGTTGAGAGGTCGAGGTTTAGCCAAAAAAAGATATAAGTTTTTTCCAAGAGTTAAGATATAAGTTTTGCCAAGAGAGAAAAAATTAGCCAAGAAAAAATATATGTGTTGCGAAGAGTTACAAGAATAGATACATGTTTTAAGTTTTTTCAAGAGAGAAAAGTTTAACCATGAAGAGATATAAGTTTTGAAAAAAGTTAGAAGTGCACCCAAGAATGGATATAAGTTTTGCCAAAAAAGAAATGTTTAGTCAAGAAGAAATATAAGTTTTGCAAAGAGAAAAAAGTTTAACCAAGAAGTGATATAGGTTTTGCCAAGAGAGAAAAGTTTAACCAAGAAGGAATATGGGTTTTGTCAAGAGAAAAAAGTTTAACCAAGAAAGGATATAGGTTTTGCCAAGAGAGAAAAGTTTAACCAAGAAGGTATATAAGTTTTGCCAAGAAAATATATAGCTTTTGCCAATAGATAAAAGTTTAGTCAAGAATAAATATAATTTTTGCCAAGAAAAAGAGAGATAAGTTTTGCCAAGAGATAGAAGTCTAGCCAAGAATAGATATAAGTTTAGCCAGGAAAAAATATAAGTTTTGCCAAGAAAAGATAGAAAAGAGTAGTTAAGGGAGTGGTTGTTAGTTGGTTGGGTTCAAGGTTTAGACTAAGAGGTAGGTCAGTAGAGTAGGGTAACTAGGTGGGAGGGTAGTATGGAGGGTCAGGGTTGAGAAAAAATTGGCCCAGAAAAAAGGGTCAAAGGTCAGTGAGCAAAAAAATTGACTGTGGCAGAACGTTGGTTAATGTAGGGTGAAGAGGCAGATGAAAAAACACAGCCCATCCTGTGGACAGAACGGCTAACTTGTGCAGTCATGGAGGCTGGTTCACTTTGGCCGAGTTCTTGCTGCTGAGACTGGAGATAATGTAAAAGAGTGTTTGCCACTAGGCAGTCGGCACTACAATGCCACAGACTCTGTTCACAACTAATAATAGTACGAGTCCCTAGGACTGCGATGTTATGGATTATACCAACAACGAATATAGTTCTTCCAAAGTCAGACCAGGGGCATGATGAGGGTTGGAACCTGGGGTTGTACCGTTGCCATCGCAGCTGGAAGTTGGAATTCTTCAATCACTTTTCAAACATCACAGGGGCTGAAAGATTGGTCCAGTTTCTATCTCTGGCTAGAAATGAATGCACAACGATATCATTGCTATTGGTATGTGTACCAATGGTTTTTTTTCCTGGCGAAATTTCGCCATTTTTAGACAAAGAAATTGGAAATTTTCTGGAGTTTTTTTTATAAAAAATTGTAACTTCGACTGATTTTTCTAAAATTTTGTTAAATTTCGCCAAAATTTTGACATCAAAAAGCTGGAAAAAAAAGAGAAACTGCTGTCTGGAACGCGGCAATCTCTCTGACCTCACATTGTTTGAAAGACAAGTGCATCTTCTACTTGTGGCTAGGGTAATCAATGAACACAAACAACACTGCTGTCGGTAATTGTATTGTCGGCATGGCAGTATGAAAGGCGGCAATTTTTGGGAAGGCCGCGCACAGTGGGGCTGGACGTTTACCGACATGGGAGGCAGCCACGTCGTCACAATTTCCAGGTCCTGCCGGAGGGGGGTTGGTGACTGGGCCAGTTATATTTCCAGTACAGTACTTATCCTGGTTCAGTGTTTTCCAGTCGGTGTTGGACGTCCCCTGACGTGAGAGGCAGCCACGTCGTCACTGTTTCCAGCTCCTGGTCCAGTGTTTTTTCCTTCCTACTTCTAAGTTTTCCTCCTCTTTTCTTCAGAGAAAACTTGAAATTTCGAAAGAAAAAGGCGAAAATGCCCGCCTTCCCTTTTGCCAATATTACGATTTAATTAGTTAATGGGTGCACTCACACTTTGTTTTTTTTGAAGAGGCCATATTGATTGGCCCATCGCCAATTTTTCTGGAACATGATGGGAACATGGGAAAAAAGAAAAATTCCTCTCCCCCTCCTTCCCAAAAAGAAAAAAACTGTACCCCTTTATGAGTCCATGCTCAGCCTTTCATTGGCTGTATGGAACTTTTATTTTCCAAAACTGTTTGCACCATTTTTGGCCTGGGCTAATGCTATGGCAACACCTCTAAAAGAGAAAAAAGAAAACATTTCTCCCAACCCCATAACCCAAAAAGAAAAAACCGGACCCTCGTTAGTGCACGCTGAACCGTTGATGGCTGCATGCAAATTCTATTCCTAAATTTGGCTGGACTAATAGCCCTTCTTTAGGGTTTAGCCCCACCTATTCTTTTACGGGATTAACTTGCCTACCCCCATGTCGCAGCTTTACATTGGGTGTTCAACAGCACCACTCAAATCTCCTCCTCGTGACTTCTTGGTCCCCTAGAGTTAAAGGTTTTCTTCTCTGTTTTTTCCTTCTCTTGACTTGGTCCACTAGCTTTAAAGGTTTTGATTCCCTTAAGTCACCTTTTGCATTTTGTGTAAGAAAAAAACAAATTTACTCCTGGTCCAAGATGGTATCTTTTTTCTTTAAATTTCCCAGTAATCTTCTTTTTTCTCATGAAACAATTCAGAATGTCAATTGTGAGATGGCAATTTAGGTTTATGGGATCAATTTAGGTTATGGTATCATAGCTACGTAACTTGTGGGTCATGGCCAATTCACACTCCTGAAACCGTCTGCAATTTGCTGCTATGCAAATGGAGGAGGCTTTATAAGCTGTAATCAAATGACAGCAACAAACGGGCACTTTGGAAAGAAAAATGCTCATAGAGGTGAGCATGTCGCTTTTTGAAACGCCCACATTATTTTTCCCTTTTTTTAACCTCCTGGTTCTCACCGAGTATCACAATAAAAACATTTTAAAAAGCAAAAAGTGAGTCAAGTTTTAAGCCAGCTAACATTCCTGAAAGGACCAGCCCTCAGCTTGGGCATCAAGGGCTAATTATTTTGGGAATGCCCCAGCCCTAGGGCGTTACCCTATACTAATGGGCTACTCAGACCAACCAATGGCATCATAAAGTCCCTGAAAGTGGTGCTATGTAAGAGAATCTCCAGCGGTGCTCGGCATGTGATCCTGCACAGTAAAATTGGATAAAGAAAATCCAACCTATACCGGTTTGGCTCAGGACAATGATTTTGGCTCCGTATAATTTCGCGTGTTGCAGTGGCTGGTAAATGGCGCAGCAACGGTGTCCACTTGCAGAAAAGAGTGTACTAAATATGCTCAGTGTTTCTGATTGGCCCATCATAATAATTGGTCCAGGTGGTTTGCCATTAGTCTTCCCCCACCTATTTGCTGTCCTAGTTTCAGTTTTATGGGTGGGGTTGCTGAAGAGTACAGAACTAAACTTGGGTGTGAAAAATATTTTCGCAGGGTCACATACTGAGCACCACTGGAGATACTCTACACTAACACTTATTAAGCCACCGCCAGTCCTCCATCAAATTGACAGTGTTGTAGCCCCCTGACCTCCTACCCAACAAGTTAGTTCCCCAAAACTCTGATCCCCAAGAAAAAGAAAGTCAGAATGTTCTACGCTGAATTTACTGCTCGGCTCTCCGAGCAGAACAAGAGAAACCTTCGATTTAGTAGTAGAAGAAGAGAATTGGTGATAAGCGTGTCGCAAACTTTCAAAGTTAACAGTGCGAAGCCCGAAAGGTCCATAAACAGAATTGGTCCCTAATTTTACAGCTTGCAGCAACCTCATTTCTGGTCTTCATAACTCTCCAATAGGGCCTAATCTTTCTACCTCTCTTCCATCACCATGACCATCCAACATCCAGGAAATCAAGATTCAAATAAAAACTAGGTTCAAACTTCAAACCAGGAGCCATGCCTCAGCTCAGAAGATGTTGACACAGAGAGAGAGAGAGGAACCGTAGTGTACCCATACATTTAGTTTACCCAACAAACCATTTTCCCTTAATGCCAATCACTTGTCTTCAAACATTCAAAAGCTGCCACTGAGATTTCCCAATGGAAGGAGAGATACACCAGCCATGGTACGAGGAGGCCAAAGCATGTTCGAGAGCTTCTCACTTGGAATGACGAGCAATCAGCTGCCATGTTGGCAAGCATGTAGAACAGCATCACAAGACAGGCAAAAGAGAGTACCAGATACACTACAAGTTGAACCTTTGCTAATGATCTGCAGTTGTGTACTCCAACAAAGTTCCTGAATCGCATTTTGGACTTGCTGTTCTTCTTGATACAATAAGCTCCAACCCAGTGCCTGCAGAGTGGGCAATTCCTCCAGATTTGAGTGATGGACAAAATTTCCTCCTTGCTCCATGTTCTTGGGACAAAGGATGTCTAGCTGCATTACAGTTTTGGTATCCCTTCTCTTGCCTTGTTTTCCACTCCAATGGTAAAAGCACCTGAGGACCAAGAGCTTTGTCTTAATTTCAAAGCCATTTCCAGACCCAGAATTTTTTGTGCTTCCAAAAGCTTGACTACTGAAAGTTCCCCAGCCATTTTTTCTCTTGAAAAACACCTATCTCATAAATTTCCGGAAATTCCCTGGTTCCCAAGACAGTTTCTGTCCAGGAGTTGTTTTTTGCACATGCCATACAATTTGGCAGTCCCGCTGGGAGAATGTCATATCTATGGCAGGGAAATAGTTTCCTGTACAATTAGTAGGCAACCCTACTCACAATGTTCACATACCTGTTCTTGTCAAATGACAGGCTTAACATTCATGGTCCCTTGTATGATCAAAGTTGCTGGCAGATGCATTTCTGAGGGAGACACTGTGATGTGTGCTCACAGTGGCAGGAAGAAGGAATTTCGGTTTAGGGCATAAACAAAAACCACTGGGTTTTTGTAAAAGAAATTAGGTTTTCCTACACTAACAGTGACAAAAAACTGTATAGGTAATATGGAAAGAGATCAGGCTTCGCAAAAGCCCTACCTCAACCATGAAGAATGCAGAAGATTTTCACAAGTGCACTTGACTCAGCACCTGTAGACAAACAAAGATCCCCACCACAATACCATATTTGAAATACCCTGAGTGCGGTTGTTGCCTCAGACCTCGTCCAAACAAAGATAGGCATCACAATACCCGACAGTGCAATGAGTAGGCAATCTATAGTGCTCCTTCAAAGAAAGTGCAATGCAACTCTTGCAAACTGATAGAAAAAGTTCACCATGTTAGTCACACATTTTCTACTAATGCCTGAGCCACATTTAAAATGTGTTTGATGAGCCAGAATTTTTTGGGTGGGCTTGTTGACAGATATGACACATACTAATGAGTATCCTAAGGTTGAACTTGGTGGAAACAGCTACCTATATAAGAGGTAAATTGCCATTAATCAAACCAATTCAACTTCTAAAATTGCAAAGTGGGGCATGTTTCAGATCTGTTTCGTGCCAGATTTCATATGAGGCAAAAGTCATATTCTGAGATTGATTGTGAACTATCATCAGCAAGGCTGCCTTCATTTGAGTTTGATAGATCATCTATTACAGAGATCACAACTTGCAATTGTTAGCTGATCTTCACAGCTGAGCATCAATACCTTGGCTGCCAATACAATAAAAAGTCCTCCATAACTTCAGATGCCAAACTGAGAAAGCCAGAGTAGTAATTTATGTTACACCAGGAGGCTGCTTGAGTTTAGTTGCCTTCCCCAGCATTCCACAAACTGTCTGTTTGTTGGTGGCTTCCTGGAACTGTAGACTAGCACTTTGCAATCACAATGAAGAAATTTA
>Ga0209611_10006654_pt1 | contig 18817 bp, 12 predicted proteins | sample S1TSphgellanicum_3_FD_187693 | JGI IMG/M metagenome (GOLD analysis project Ga0209611, IMG submission 187693) | Host-associated microbial communities from peat moss isolated from Minnesota, USA - S1T2_Fc - Sphagnum magellanicum MG (SPAdes) (version 2) | ecosystem: Host-associated > Plants > Peat... | reverse complement strand
CAACCTACTAGATAACCATTCACCAACTTAACATCGTCACTATATTGAAATGTTGGCTATAATCTACAATTTAACTAACATTATAGCTACAATCTAGCTACATTATAATTAGCTAATTATAATGTTTTGGCCAAATCTTCTATTTCATTACATGTATCTAATCACTAATTGATTTTACAACCTATACCATGATCCAAAAATGAAAAAAAACCATGTTGTGACCAATAATGCACAAAAGTGGTAATGGATAACACATGGACAACAAAAATTTGTTATTTATTTCATTGTTCTTTTTGTAAGTATGGTGGCTACTTTAGTTAACTATTGTCTATTAAATTTTTTAAATTTTTTTTAAATTCTCAATAATAATCCAAATCTATATCTTTTTTTTCTATTTTATTACACATATCATAAATTTTCATATCACATACAAATGTTTGGTATTAAATATTTTTATCTATTATATACATAATGTCTTCATATTGAATATATTATTTATTTTGTGGATGTCTTATTTGCTAAACATACTTATTTACAATGGCATTAAATATAAGGTGCAACAAATTATATAAGCATTGGGATCAATGTTAGTACATGGTAAGTGTCCAATATGAAGGGATTGTTTCAAAAACAACTTGATTTCTAATTTAAAATTTTACCTATGTTTGGGTCCACACAAATAAGCAATAAATTGAATGCAAGTTAATTGATCTTCAACAAAAAAGTTGACATGCATGATGATGGTTGTTCAACTACAAACATTTGTTAATTTTTATTATACTAAGTTATGATGAACTATGTTTAATATGGGATTTTTTCACAAAAAAATGAAATGTAACACATTGGGCAAGGAGACGTGATTTGAACATGAATCACATTATTTTCCTAAAATTTATCTTCTTTGTAATACAATTTGTTTCCTATGGGACTTTGTCCCACTTTCCCAATTATGATACTTAAGAAAAAGTTGTCATCTTCATGACCTTTGCCCCACTTCCCCTGGGAAGATCCCATTTGAAAACTTGGACATCATTCTATTTCAAAATTTATAATCAACAATCATTTTGTGTGCACTACTTCAACATTTTCAAATGGTTTCAAACATTCTTTGAATGAAAAATCAAAAAACATTCTTTGGTTGACATTTTGTAAATCTCATCCATTGTGTAATTTTTCAAAAATAAATATTACAATTTCCCTATGATAGAGTTTCAATATCAACTTTTCTAGCTTTATGTACACATTGTGCAACCTTCTAAAAATTCTAAAGGATTGCAATTTTCTTGGATGTTTTCTTAGAAAAAACAAGGTCAAATCCCCCAATTTTGCATCAATCATCCAAAATTTTGAAAACATTTCATGTGAACTAAGTGTTGATGAAAATACATAAATATTAAATTGATATCCAAGTTCCTTGAAGAAGGATATCTTTTCTTGAGACAAAATAAACACATTCTTCATATTTTCATCCATTGTGCAACTTTCTAAAATTCTTATTCCTTCCCCAAAGAAGTATCATGAAATTATTTGACTTCTCATCAATTATGCAACCTTCCAAAAAAAAACCATTTCGCACAAACTTGCTATTGATGAATATATATTATGATGACATCCAAGTTCCTCATGGGAGAAGTGTTTTCCGAAGGGTATTATGGCCAAATTTGTTGAAGCTTTTGTAATATTAACCTTATTCCTTGAAGAAATGATGTCAAGTTCTAAGGCATATTTCATTTTTCCAATATTCATTGTAAATGATGTTTGTTAGGGAAAACAATTCAATTTGAATCCTTGCACTCAAAGCATTAAGTCCTTAATTAATGCATCACATTTATTTCTTTGAAAAATGTGTGTTGTCAAGCATTGTTTTGCATTGTCTAAATTCATAACTTGAATCCTACTAAATTGTCATTGTAAATTGTCTAACTTTTGTAATTATGTAATTGTTTTACATTGTCTAAATTCACGACTTTGATGGACAAAGTGGTGAAAGTAATTTCCTTATGTCTTCTCTAGGGAAATGTGTTAATTGAATACTTGACAAGTAAAAGAATGACAAGTTTTTTGGATCCCCATCCAAGGTTTTCTTCATTTTTCTCTTTTTGATGCATCTCCAACTTTTTATTTCATCCTTTCATTTCTTGTAATAGACTTTACATCTTGTGCACGTCTTAATCAAAGCTTCCAAACATTAAGGTTAATGGCATTTATGATAAAATTGCAAAAGTCATAAGCCATCATTTTGAAACAAAAAAATTAATCAAATGAATATATATATATAAAATGAACTCCGCATGAGCATGGTCATTTTTAAAAAAATAAATTCCACATGTCAATGTATAAAAATATCCATAAAGTAAGTGAATGTAGGGGGGGTGATTCATGTTATGAGTTTGACCAAAATACGATAGGAATGATGGATCAATGGTCGGAGATGCAATAAAAGAAAATAATAATAGGTCAAACTCAAAAATTGTTGTGATCCTTTTCAAGCTTACAAGGAACACAACATGGGAATATAGAATGAAACCACATTTCACCCTTGAAATGGGGGGCTTGGAGGTCACATTGCATGGATTAAAAGTGTAAGTAGTTATATAAGAATAATAAAAAGTAATGCATAGGGGAGGGCCAAAGAAAAAGAGGATGAAATAAAAAGGTAGAGCATAGTTTAAAAGTTTTTCTTTTTGTTTTAGTTCACCTAGCAAGAATTAGGAATGAAATAAACAACAAGATTGTTCCTTTGAGCCCAAGATTGGGTGGTGAATTCATGGACCAACATGAATGTAAATTTTCAATTAAAAATATTGCAAAGGTGTGAGGTGTTTTGAACTTTGGTAATTAAAAAGGTTATAATGGGTAAGCTTAGCTAGAATTAGTGGCAAAGTTGTGCACATATTGAGCAAGGGGGTGTGCGTGTATGTAGTGGTATTCCTTTCTAAAGATTACAAAGCCTTTGGAAATGGACTTTTATAGTAGGCCACTAAAGTGGCTTGTTGTGTTGATAGGTCATCAAGTTGCTAGAAAGGTAGTAAATTGGACTATTATTTCTTTTGAGCACAAAATTTCCAAAGCCCATGCAATCCAACATACTAAATGGTTATATGCATTGCCATGCTTCTTTTGGGTTAAATAGGGGGTTGGAAATAGGGTGAACAACCCCTCATTTGGTTTTTTTGTTTTTGGGTGCTTTGAAATAAAATAAGATTACCATATTGGTATTAGAGCTAGTTTCAACCAAGGGATTGAAGTTGAACAAGAACTTTGAAACTAATGTTTGAACACATTAGTGGTGTAACTTGGTACTGGGGGCAATGAGAGGTCCTAATGACCAATTGGGACAAGGTCATATCACCATGGGTTTTCAAGGTGTAATACCAGGTGGTTGGAATGACACACAACAACACATCTTGGGTTTTGCAACTGGCCTTTACAATTACATACCACTCATGAAGGACATATGTGACTAATGATTAATGAGTTGTTAAACTCATGTTGTTTCACCCATTTAGTCATAAGGGATGTTTAGTTGCAAAGCCCAATAGTTTTAATGATTAATTTTTTATAAAAAAATTATAATAGTGAAATTCCATGTCATCATTAACCTTGGTTTGATGTGTAAAGTGCATGCCATCTCAACTTAGTCACTTTATTCAAAAAACACCTTGATGAACGGATGACATGTGTCAAAAATCTATAAACATGTATTATGAGTCATTACACATGACCAAAAGTCAGCCCATGTAACTAATGTAGCCAAAAATCAACCTAGTTTAATTAGGCTAGGCAATTTAACCTAGCTCGCCTAAATAAAAATCAACCTAGCTTAACATAGCTAGGCTGACTAATTATGTTAGGCAACGTAGGCTACCTAACCTAGGTTAAGTGGCCTAAATTTTTTTAAAATGTCGAACCCCTGACCCAAGAAGCCTAGACTAAGTTAGCTAACTTAAATCAAGTGGCCTACTAGGTATCATAGGTTACAAAAATGATGACTTGAACCCTTCACCTTCACTTTAGGGTTCAAGTTCTCATCCATTGCACTACCACATTCTTTCATAATACAAAGTTATAAAGCTCAAATTTTTTAGCCTTGAATTAACCTTGGCCGCCCTAAGTTGACCTAAATCAACCTACCCACTACTTACCAACCTAACCTAGACCTATACCTCCCTAGGTTGATTTAAGATGAACTAATTTATCAAGCTATATGATACTTATCAACCTAGCCTAGGTTAATTTAAACATTCCTAAGCTAAAAAGTAAATTAATCTAATCTAGCTCCTAAAAATACTTAGGTTTTAAACTAAACTTAGACTAAACTAGATTGGACCTAGATTGCTCACTAGGTTAATATAGGTTAGACCTAAACTATGTACAAGCTAGGTTAAACCTTTAGGCTACACTAAATTAATATCTATATTACACCTAAACTAAATTAAACTAATATAAGTTAGACTTAAGTTATACTAGGCTAATTTAGGCTAGACCTAACTAAGGTTAGGTTAATCTAAGTTAGATGTAGACTAAGTTATGCTAAACATGGCTAAACATAATTATTTAAAATAAATTTGGCTAAAAGCAATTACCTCTAGGCTAAACACTAGTAAATCAATTAAGGAATTAGATTAAATTCACAAATATTTAAGTGAAATATAGTTTAACAAACATAAACGAGGTTAAACACAATTAACTAGGCTAAACATGACAACACACAATTATTTAGGTTAGCAACATGGTTAAATAACTATTATCTACTATATACAATTGTATTTAATCTATTTCTTAAAAAGCCTAGGTTCCTATTACGTATTTTAAGCACCTACCTAGATATCCATTAAGCATATATTTAAGTAATTTAGTAGGAAAGTAGGACTTATTCAAGTATTTAAAGGTTACTTATTAAATAGCCCTAGTACATAATTATTAATATCATAGTTCATCTAATTGCACAAACTTGAGGTGGTTACAAACTTGATAAGATACTTGTAATGAGGCTACCTAGGTTGACTTGGCAAAACTTAAAACTAGGAACCTAAATGAGCCTACCTAGGTTAACCTATTAGTAGGGTAACCTATTATAGGTAGATTTAAACATACTATATGTAATAAATTTCTTATGTCTAGTTAAGTAACTTACAAGGTAGCTTATATTACGAAATAGGTTTTTACTTAGTAGCCTACATACATAGGTTAATTTAATAGGTATGTGCTAAGTAGTCAAAAAATCAAGGAGTTATGCATTACATGTTTAAAAAAAAATTATTAATATTGTAATCATAATTACAAGTTAAAAATAGATTGTTTAGTACACACACACATGCATGAATTCATGGCTTCAAAAATTTCATGGCACACAAAACATTATGGCATGCCATGACAAATATTGGTGCCATAAATTCAAGACAAACAAAAAAGTTATGGTGTCACAAAAAATCATGGATTACCATGAAATTTTGTGACAACTTGTTGCCAAATAGCATGCCATGTCACCATCACATAGAAAACCAAGTTATTATCAATCACAAAGGACAACAATATTTTAAACTAGCTAATAAATGAATTAAGTATCAAATCAATGACATGAATCATGATGTTGACGAATAGTCACATCATCTTGTTGGCATATAGCATGTCATGTCATCATCATGAGAGATTGAATCGTTACTAGTCACAAAGATGGATGGTTCTTGTAACTAATTAACTAATGAACCTAAATTGAAGAATAATATGATAATGTACCAAAAAAACCAACAAGTTGTCATATTGATTATTGTTGCAAAACCATGATGCCATGTGGCGTGCTGATGTTTTTTGTCACTACTTAGTGATTGTTATGACTAAATAATTATAAATGTAGTTAAAAAATAATTGTCATTTTTGTGTTTAGTTCAAAGGACAAGATTTGTTGTAGTGAAAGTAAATTTTTTGGACTTACATCTTGATGCAAAGAGCTACATTGAGGGATTGGACATCATTTCTAACATAGTGACCAACCAATAAATGTTTCATTTTATCCAAAGTAGTGTATGAATCATCATGTGATTAATAGTCAAATATTGTTTTACCACATGGAATGCCACATCATCATGTTGTGAGACTAGAAGTTGTTATTCTAATCACAAAAGTCCTGGTATTCTTAAATAATTTATTTAAAACATATTATTACAATTTCAAGAATTATAATATATCTATCTAAAAAGCCCACTACTTGTCATACTAACTGTAGTCATGAAACCATGACATTTCAACAGCCTTTGCAAGTACATATGATTTTTGTGACCAAATACTTATAATTGTAGTTGAAAGGGATAGTAGTTGTTTTTTTGACCGGTCAAAAGACCCATAATGCATTGTGACACAATAGTTATTTAAGTTATAAAATTAGACTAAGTGCATTCAAAACATGGTGGCATGTAATGTATAGGCATGGTTGACAATAGTTATGCAAGAATGTGACATGCCACAAGGGGCATTGCCGATGCCTAAATTGTAGTATTTACATTTGAGGTTAAATCACATGGGGAGCCAATTATAAATTTGGCTAGTAGAGGCTTCATAGGCCAAGTCACCATCCTTGCATTTTTAATCATTAGACAAAAGGCTCATGATGATGCAAAAGAATCTAGGTGGCATCAAGAGGACAAAAATATCTAAAAGATGACACATTTTCCAAAATTTTGTGGTCATTCCATTGCCCCAATGATAAAAGTTTTATCATTTTGGAAACTTTGCAAGCATTTTCCAATGAGGATTACATTCACATGAATAAGATTTAGGCCCCATCTCTTTAGATGTCAAGTATTTGCAAGTTAGAATGGACTTTAAAAACACAATATGATTTCATAAAAATATTTTTTAATGTATTTTCATTGTGACAAATATGTGACATTATTGGATGCTTAAACCACGTGAATTAAAGCAATCCAAGTAGTCCAAGTTAATTTACCAATTGGGTGCCCTAGGGCACTATAAAATCCTTTTCTAATTAATAATTCAATCAAAAATAAAATCAAAATGATAAATTTATTTTTTTTGTTGATAAGGTTAATTTTGAATAATTCTTCTAGCATTTTGGTTGAACCATAATAGTTTTGTTTTTGACATTGAAGGTATAACCTAGAAAAGTAAAATAATCCTTGGGATTTTTTTAATGCATATATATTCCATATGATTTAGATAAGGAAGGAAAATGGTAAATTTCCAGATTTTGATAAATAGATATTTCCAGTTTTTTTCCAAATGGTAAATACTAGTGATGCGAGGATATTGATATTTTTCAATATCCATTGGGCTAGATATTTGATTTTTAAAAAAAAATTAAGCACAAGGTATTTAATATTATGTATGTCTTTACTTTTTAATTTACACACCTAGTATCAACTTGTTAGGGTAATTAATATATAAATGTATCAATATTGTTTTCTTTTTGCATAAAAACTACTTGGTATGCATAAGAGTTGGGATTTGAAATTTTTTGTTGAGAACCAAGCAAGTTCTATGCCTAGGCTGGTTATCAAACAAAAAAAACTTTTTTTTTTAAAACAATTTTTTTAGTTTCATCATACAATTTTTTATCATGATTAATATAACTAATATTTCATGGAAGCACAACCCTTGTAACCATTCACACATTGACAATCACATACCTTGTTCATTGATCAAGAAAAATAAAAACACAATGTGATTGCATATTTCTCAAGTGATGGGTTGGATGTTGGATCAAACATCAAAGCTTTCACAATTTTATCCCATTGTTACAATGACATGCCACATTAAAGTAGAACTCTAAATTGAAAATTGAAATAGGAGATAGTCCCATGCATCATTAAAAATAAATAGTTGAGTTGACCATTACATCTAACCACTTATCTTGATAGTAGAATCTTAATCAAAACAAACAAATTTTTAAAAATTTGAACATAATTATCGTCAACCTTCATAATCATCAAGCCAACTCATGATCAATGTTGAAATAACCAATTACATCCAACATTGTATCATTTTTTCCCAACAATATGTGCCTCTTCCATAAATAATTTAATAATGGATTGCCCATTTCATGAGCAATCTATTTGCGCATCAACCAACCATTTTTTCATTATCATTACAAGTTTGTCCAAGTTATTAACTTCTAGCCTATAGTGTTGTAGAATTGTCAACACTCCAACAACATTTTTAAAAAAATTATCGATTTCAATATGGGACCCATGAATCCCAAGACTTGTTGATCCACAAAAAAAATGTTGGGAAATTGGGTTTCATGGATGGGTCTTCCACCAACTCAAAGGTAGTATAATATCTTTTGGCTTCATTAAATAAATGACACACTAAAAAAATTCATTCTTTAAGGTAGATGTAAACTACGGTGACTCAAAAGTGACAAGAATCCTAATCCCAAAAGTCCATATAAATGAAAAAAATAACACTAGAATGGAAAAAAAGGTTAAAAACCAATGTTTTGTGGGCCCTATGTGGTGATTAATCAATTAATAAAGTCCATATGAAAGGCTACCCATCTAGAAAACTTTTTATGTTAAGAGAAAAAAATATCAATTCAATAAAAAATTATCAAGATTGGGATGTTCAAAAGTCCATAGTTATTTGTTGGTTATAAAACATTTGGTAATTTTTTTCAATTCATTTTTTTTTCCCATCATGTATCATATATTGAGTCCCTATAAAAAAAATAGAAATGAAATCATAACAAAAAATGCATTTGAATGCTAATGTAGAACCTAGATTAGAATCCATATGTCCACTTTAAATGTCCATTACTATATGATTTGTGTATGTTTATTGAATTTCACTCCTTAATAAAAATTCTTATTCAAGTTGGAAATCTTAATCCATAAACATTTTTGTCAAATTAATGATTTTACAATGCATTTGTGGCATTTGAATAAAATACATTTTGCAGAAAGTCCATAAGGATACAAAAAATGAATCACTATAATTTACATCTACCCTTCACCAACCCTTGCAAAGTAGCTTCATTTGATGTGACTACCCCAAAGATGGATTCGTCTTTGTGATCAACTATTGTTGGTTCAATACCACCATCAATGTCAAGATTTAAAAACTAAAAAGTAACCACCAACAATGGCATCAAACTCTTGTTATCATATTTAGCCACCATGTATATAACTTTTGCCCTTCGAACAAATGTTTTCAAAACATTCAAAGATTTGAACTATGGGACTAACATCAGCACAAACATGTTGCGGGCCTTGGGAACATTGTAAGTAAATGCAAATGTTGGAAATGGTGTGAGGAGTACCATGACTTCTACCATCATATAGATGCACAAAGCCCTTGATTCAGACTCAAACATCCTCTTTCATAAAATTGAAGGAATTAATATCAAATTGTTCCATCCCATTTTACAAAGACACATTTATTGACAATGTAACATTTAGGGCATTAGAAAGTAATTAGTATCTTTAGGTTTGATTGAAGATACATTGCTTTAGCAACCATTTTACAAACTACCTAAGTGTTTCCTACTTCCCATAGCACAAATTTATGGCATCTTAATATTCCAAAGTTTTTTTGGAACAAAATCACCTTGCTATCAAACATGGTCTTCATGGGTGTTTTTAGCTTTTGATGGGAAAGTCCAACATCAACACATGCCTTTTGCAATTCACTATGTCCTTTGCCACATTTTCTAATCCATGTGACTAATTTCTATAACATAGATTATGTGGCCTTCATCTTGACTTCACGAAAACTAACACAACATTAGTATCATTGCAAGCATATTGGCATGTTTTACTAAAAGCAAGGCAAAACATGAACCTTGCCAAGGAATTGAAAGTGCCAGAAGACAATAAAAGTAAAAGTTCATGCAAGGGTGGATAAATTACCACTTTCATCCTTCATGTATGTTATCAATTTTTCTAACAAATTATAAGAAGACAAGAGACCCTTGACTTTTGTTGCCATTACAACTCCAATTGTATTAGTGGTTTCAAAAAGTCATTGTCATAATGCCAAGTTACCCATGGTGAATTTATAAAATTGTGAATGCCAAGGTATTCATTGTGAATTCATTGAAAGGGCAAACATATCATTTCCAAATCTAAACATCCACAAGTCAAAAAATGTTATTGTTATAAAAAAAAAATCCAAAACCAAAATCACATATCGTTCCAAGTTTTTAAAAACAATGAAAGGATGGCAAATTAAACCATTCACTTCTAGTTTAAAAAAACAACTTGGGGATTTTGACAAATGACCAAACACTTCAACCATTAACTCTCCATAATAGAACTAGCCATGTAAACTTTGGCAATAAATAACAAGTTCTTTTAAAAGTCTCAATTGTTGTGCATAAACTTCCTTGTAATGTTTTGTTGACCCAAAATGATTTGTAATCACCCCATTATCAACAATAGACTTCTTCTTGGATATTTCCCATTGTTGTTCCTTTGTAACAAGAGCTAAATTGGTAGTTTTCCACCTATGCCAAATGGCTAGATATTTAGTCAAAATATATTTCTTCATAGAAGTAGTTCCATGTTGTTGGTTGTATCAAATCATACATTTCCATTTCTTGCCGGTATTGCCAAAACTAAAAGTCTAAGAGACATAATGGAAAAAACAACACAATGCATGGTTTGAGGCATAACATGATTATGTTTATTATCATCACACACCACAAAAAAATGTTAGGGGAGATACAATGTTGTGCGTTCCAAGGTCAATGCCTACAATTATCATTGTCACCAAACTCATAACACATAGCATAAAAAATACCCTAATTGGTACATTCCTTGCATAACAAAAACACAAAAACACATTAGAACATAGCAAAATTACGGTTTGTTTCAAAATCCAAAAATTTGGATTTTGATCACACACCATCCCACTTATGATGAACACCAAAAAGTTGGAATCCCATTCACACTGGAACTGGTTCTAGACTTTCTTACCCCAAATTATTTATAATAACATGATAAAAATTTGTAACTACAGTAAAATTACTATCAACAACTTGTGGTGAAGAACCCATGCTTGTTGATTTAAGGCTAGTTGCACTTTTAATATCTCTCATGCAAACTCTATTTTTGCATCAAAGTTGCTCGAAGTTTCAATGCTTTTAGAAGTATTTGGTGTTAGTCCATTTATCGTTGAAATTGAACCAACCATTTTCCCCTAAAACTTCAGCTAAGTTTCCCATTTCCAAGTTAACAATATCATCATAATGTTGATGCAAGTCCTCATTCAAGTTGAATGTTTCCATCTTTGCCATTTACCTTTGACTTTGTAAGGAAAAGTACTAAACTTCAAAACTAACTAAGAGTTTATTATTCATTACAAACATAAATTACAAACAAATCAAGTTCCTATGGTTTTGGATGTGATAGGATTTGGTAAGGATTCTACATCAATTTGGTTGTAAAAACTCTCACCTAAAATATCAAAAACTCAAAACCTTAATGGAAACTAGGGTTTTGGAACTTCCAAACACAACAATAGTTGTTAAAACAATAATAACATTTTGGCTATTGACTTTCTTACTCCAAGCATGCAAAGAAAAATTTGGTGGAGCTTGAACCTCCTTGCAATTAAACATCCTCATGAAAATTGTCACCTTAAGGAAATGACTCATGACTCATAAGACACATGAACATTCACTATGAAGGAAACAACTCACTTGAATTCTATAGAAATCAATCCCATGCTTTAGAAACACTGATAGAACAATGCATTAAAGTTAAATTGCGCATTCCCAATGAGCTATTTGATTCCACCTTTGATCAATTCATTGCAAAAATCAATTAATGTTTGTTTTTATACCAATTTGTTGCAAAAATCAAATGATGATTGCAATAGCATTGAAAGGAAAATGCAAAATTGAAATTAAAAATTATAAGCTAAGAATTATAAGGGGCTATTAAAAGGGGGTGTGTTGTCAAAAGCTAAAATGAAAAGTGATGGAAATAGAAAACAACTTAGGTTTACAATTTTAGGTTTAGTGCAAAAAAAATATTTAGATGGATGAATTGTTTGGAATATGGATGAAAAAATGACGAAGATGAATAAATTAAAATGATAAATGAGGATGGTAAAAAAATAACTGGCCTAGGTGAATGAAAGAGGTCCACGTACAGGTAAGGTGTTGATTTTTCTTTAAATGATAACTTGCCAATTGAATATTCAAGGGTATCATAAATCTTGATATCTAGTTAGGAAGGTTCTATATTGAATATCTCATGTAAATAAAACCGATAGGTAGGTATTCCAAACCGAATTAAATACCTAGGTCGTTTTTCAATATATGGCGAACATTAATAAATATCCCCAAAGATAAGATAGATTTATTCCCAAATTTCACATAATGAAAAAATACATTTTTGTAATATAATCCATAAAGTTTTTGTAGTATATTTCAAAATACAATTTGTTTCCTTGAATAAGGCCATATGTGATATAATTGGAAATTAGCAAAACCTTTCTGTAGTAAATTGGATAAAGGAGATTCCAATCCATAGAAATAGACATTTTAACAAAAGGAAAGACAAAATGGTCATTTATTTTTTTTAAATAAATAGAACAGGCATCTAACATGATTGAACTCCGATTTCTATGGAGAACAAATTGTAACAAATGGCAAAGGGAGGTAAATGTTTTTCCAACGAAAACATTGAAGAGGCAACTTTTAGATGAATAAATAGATGTGTTTTCAAATCTAAAATCAAATTATGGGAATGAATTCTCTAGATATTTATATGAAATAAATACATTTATAATAATTAATGATACAAATACTTCTACAAGTAATTTCAAAATTTTCAATTTGAAAATCTTCATTTTTCACATATAAAAGAGAAAATCATATCTTTTAATTTCTACTTTTTTTTACTACTTGGAAAATAGAGTTTTTATGTCCTGTTATTGAGGACATTGTGTAAGAATATTACATCATGTAGGAGATTTGCCTTGGATGATTAGTAAAATACCCCAATTAAAATTCTAGTTATATGGAGCAATTTAAAATTCAATATTATATTCATTTGGGAAAACAAAAGTTGTGTTTTCATTATGAAAACAAAGTGCCACAATAACTTACATATGTGCACGCTGCATATTGATTGAAGAATAAAGATATACAAGTCTCATTTTTACGAGTGGTTGAAATGTGAGTATGCGATTATGACTAGGGTCCACCATTTTTTGAAGCAATAAAATCGATAAATCATCAACATATATTAGTGAACAATCATCGCATACTACATTCAGTTACTTTATTATAAAGCATTTGCAATAAGCTGTAGCTATAGAATTACAAGTATGGTTCATTTGGCTGACTTCTTCAAAATTATAAGACATATCACATTTCACAAAAAAAGGATTGGTTTAAAATATAGTGTCTGCTTTCTTGTAAATTTGTGTCCAGGTTGCTAAGAATGTTTATTTTATTTATGTGTATTTATTAAATGCGAGAATAACAATATATTTGTATGTTGGCTACTCATAGACCCTTTGTTTTGGGTTGAGCAATCAAAATTTTCTACTTGCTACTGCCAACACATTATTAGGTAGGGAAAAGATTATCCAAAAACTGTACTTGCCAATGTTAAAGAATATTCAGTACACTTACCTCTGTATAATTAAAAAGATTTTCTATTTGCATTTTTAAAAAACCATAACTGCATAACTATTATATCATTTCATTATCATACGTATTTTTGTACACAAGTTAAAATCACGAGAAATTATTGTGCATTAGTAAAAACAATTATACACGATTAAAAGAGGTATTGCACAATAGTGAAAAAAGATTGACCTGCGTGCACACATATAATTTTATTTAAGCAAATATCTTTTCACCAAAATGGTGAGAAGAGATGATATTGTTATGCTCTTACAAGTCATGCAAGAATGCTGCTTTATTTTGTTACATCCGTTGCCAACATTAATAATATCAATATGGTTTACACTTAACCAAGTGTATTACATAGATTGCAGTCAGGATTTTATGAATTTGCATATAATATACCATTTGCGACAAATGCTCAAATTAAAAACCTACATTCTTTGTACTTGACTACATACAAACCCGGCCACCTTCCTTGCTAGTTGAGGTGGCAAAGCTCCACTGGAAATTATCTCCACAGCCATATGCAGATATGCAAAAGTACTGCAAACCAATTCCCTCAACTTCTCAGTAATGTCTACAACATGTGAAATTCCCAATTTTCTTGCAAACTGTGTGTGATGCTTCAATTTTAACTTGTCTAAATTGCTCAACAACAATGAAAATAATTAGTTCGGATCTACTGCATTTTACATCTTCACATACAAAAAGTACGAATGCTCACAACAGCCAACAATGATGGTATAATCATTACACTGTGTACAGGCAGAGCTCTAGACATCACTTCCAGCACAATAGCAAAAACATAACCAGCCTAGCACTTTCTCTAAACTCCAGTGGAGACAGTTAGTTTGAAGTATATTTCACCTGTAATTGGCTCGAGTTGAAGCTTCTATAGTGCATGCAATGCCATGGAAAATCTGTAGGATGTAAGTAATGCAATGAAAAATCTGTTCCATAGAAACTTGACCTGCTGTTTCCATGTGAAAAAGCTAAAATACTAACTCTTCAACTCAGCAAACTGTACACTGTTACAGACCTGAACTCGCATGTAAGAAGTACATGGGCATTGGCTGGAAAATGTATCCAGACATATCTTACTGAGATAAGAAACCATGCATCCAATTCTCAGCAGGACAGTGTGAAATGTATTGGGAAACAGATCAGAAAAAAGATGAAATGGGGCAGCAATTCAGCTTAGCTATCGAGTACATTTACCAGGACATATTTGTATTGATTTGCAAATTAAATGCAGAATGAAATTAGAAGATAGGTATCCAGCTTAAGAAACAGTGAGTGCACATGCAAAGATTGAAACTGTGAATGCTTGATTTTGTAGATGCTCAGTGCATGGAGTTGTAGGATAGTTTGGCTACCTCATGTGCTTGTCGTCTTCTGATTACATTGCACCTCACGTCATGTATTGGGAAGTAGCGCTCTTGACCAGACTTAAATGCAGGCTTTATGACTGCAATGTACAGGCATGTGTGGCACCCTTATCCAAACGCATCAAGCATAAGTAAGTTTGTGAAACTAATCCTTCTTGGCATGAGTGCTGAAAGCGCCATAGAGTATATCTCCAAAAGCGCCCTAAGCACACTTCTTGTGAGGAAATCCAATGTATCGACCATGTGCAGGACTCAGTTGTCAAAAACACAATGTGACCCATGACCAGGACAACACGAACCCAATGGAGGGATAAAATCTTATCCCCCCAAACCCGCAAAACCATTTCACTTTATTGGAGGCAGGACCAGCCCCGTAAGCGCACCCATAAGGGCAAGGTCCCATTACTATACAGTCAGCCTGGCACTTCCACAAGTCCACAGTAGCTGAACTGACAGTTCTCCGAGGAAAAGCGACCAACATCAACATCTCCTATGATAGGTACATCTAGGTAACAGTCTGCATCTTCGAGTAAAGGAGCCATCAATATATTCCTGGAAATGTTGGCGCCCAGAAACTGCAAAACAGATGACAAAGTAAGCATCCTGCTGAAATACACAACATACATAAAAACTACAGATACTCAATTAAAAATGTATCTTACATACTAATCTACCTTAAAGACACAACAAGCAAAAGAAAGTAAAAGGAACTTACCAAAACAACACTTCCATTCCAAGAACAAAAAATTAAAAAAAAGAACAAGTAGCCAAAAGCCAACTCACTATTCTAACTCTAAAATTCTACAGCCATGGTTACAAATACTTCTTTCTATATTTCAAGCACATGATACAAAACTTTATGCAGATGGCTACAATCACGAAACTTAAGCCTAACAAAAGTCTCAGATCTGCAACATGAGGGAGAAAAACACTTCAGAGCTCAGAACCAAACAAAACCCTCAGGATCAAAGTTTCTGGTGTTCAGTTATGCAAGGTCCACTGGCCATATATAGCCTGACCCACAGATTTGATCATCATCAGGAAGTGCAGCCGGGCAATATTCTTCCGAAAACAAGATATTCCTTGGAAAGTGAACATACAGCAAGCACGCAGACGATAACAAGAAACCGTTACACAGGAAACACCAGCGCCAAATACACGACTACTAATGCCCTCAGAAACTACCCAAAAACCAGAGAAACGGACGATCACCAAAACTAGAGGCAACTACAAGGAACCGACAACAAAAAGCGCTTTTGTTTTTATCACAAACTAAAGAAATCATTTCGCAAAAACATATATCAACACGGCCACCATCAACGAATATGCACCATGCGATAGATAAAACATACACTCACAAGAAAAGATACACGCAAAGAAGGAGGAGAACACCAGAAAAGAACTGAGAGAAACAGGATTGAGAAACAGGATATCGAAGGCAAAGGCACAAAAAACTCACCTAAAGTAAAGAGGATGTTCTCGCCCTAAGCTTGTACAACTGTTAACACCACAAGCTCCATCGTCCTTACAAAACAGAAGTAGTGTCAGGCAGGAGACACCCTTGCAAAGAGGAGAATGGTAAACTCTTCAAGCAAAAAACACAATAAAAAGAGCTTCGCAAACAGGACTTGAAGCGACTCGGCTACCCCCGCAACCTCCCTTTCCTTAGCGTACTCAGCACGCAGTCAGCCGTTTCCGCGGTAACCGACTTTCGGACTCGGGGCCCGCCTCGTATACATCGCCGTTCGATTTCCTTGGGTAATCATGACCGTGCGATGGAATGTGTGAATGTGAATCTGTGCCGTCCAAGGCCAAAGCAAAGCGAACAGGTGGTACCTATGTACCTACCTCGTGTAAGCCGTCCTCATCGTCCTACCTCGGGTACTTCCGACGGGACGATGGCAATCAGGGAACATCGATCTGAGCCGTCCATGACGATAACCTGCCTCGTGTACTCCGCTGGCCGTTTTTTAATTCCCACCTCGGGTACTTGTGACCGTGCGATCGTTAGTCGGTCACGTGTATCGTAGCCGTTCAAGGGTGGCGACAACAGTGGTACCTGACTACCAGCAAAAGAAAGGTCGTTCGCGTAATGAGAATGGGTCATCATTGTGATGACGCGTTCAAGTAACGTGTCGTGATAGGGTTCGCTTTTCACACCAGAAGCTTCTAGATACACTGCTGGCAACCAATCGGGCAATAATGAACTGCGTGCCTGTAAACAATATCCTACGCCATGCCTTCAGGCAAGGACTACTATACCTACTATTCACTTGAGTCTACACCGCCTTAACTCTAGAAGTAGCTTGAACCTTCTTACTTGGGTTGTAAGCAGTGATTTTTTTCCGACGTTTTTTTGACCAAAACAATTGGGAAAATTATGGATAAATGTGTTTTTCTATAACAGATTTCAAAATAAAATAAAATCTCTTTTCGGGAAAATAAAATTCGTCAAATTTTCAATATCACAAAACTGAAAAAGAAAAGAGAAAGAAAACCCTAGTCTTTGGTTCTTGATGTCAGAAGGAACCTTTGATCCCAGATTTAACTTTTTGATGGAACCTCTATTTTAGTATTGAGATTGATTTTTGGGATTTTTAAAACCTCCGATTTCAATCATTTTCAGAAAGAATTTATATTGCTTTGATTATAGACCAGGTCTAATTTCATCTCCACTACATAGAACTAAATAATTATTGTATGTATAATATTAGTTTGTTCCACTAATCCACACAAATCACAAATCAATATAAAAATTATCTAATATTTACCTATGTACAACCCTAAAATGCAAAAACTTGCCAAAAAATTTAGGGTCACAATTAGAATTTTTTAATAAAAATTATATTTAAATTAATTGAAACAAGACAACACTCTCAATTTAAGTTTTAACTCTATTTTGAAAAGAAATTGATCATCCCATTAAATGATGGTTCCAACAAAACTCAAAACCTCTGATCCAAAAAATTCTAAAACTTAACATGTAACCTAAACTTGAACTTGCCTAAATCCCAAAACCTATCAACACTACTGTTAATTAGGACCTCATGGATAGAAATAGGTAATCTGCAACCAAACTTATATACAACACCTAATAAAATACAAATTTTTTTAAGACCTAACTTCAAAGACTAAGCACTTCGAACTCAAAACTCCAAAAGTAATAAAAGGGGAAGCAATTTTTATTTTTTTTCAAGTAATTTCCAGTCATTCAATTAATACACGTTGATGCCGATAATTTTCTTCATTGTGATTAATGTTTTTTCTGGGCCAGATTTCCCCACCTTGATGACCAAAAGAAAAGAGCTAGTGCAACAAGTACAAAGAGTTTTTTTTTAATTTTTTAAATGACCCAAAGTCACCACATTATGAGGGAATTATTCTTTGAAATTGCCATATTTTAAAATGAAGTGTTTTAGCATGTCGCCAAAATATAGCACAAAATTCCTAAACATTTCACTTTCCTCAGCCACATTTGGCTAAGTCCTCTTGTGAATGATTGCCAACCCACCTACTTCACAAATTTGGGGGGCAAAAGCATTGATTGTAATTTATCCCATTTTCTATTTCATTTATGCAATTTTGGTTTTAATGTGTTTTTAATCTTCTGTTAAAGGAATATAATTTGTTGAGTATGGAGTTAATGAGATAATCTAAAATGCAATTATGCTTCAAACAAAATAAAATAAAATTGAAGTCATGGCATGGATCTCAAGTATTTTACATGTTTACTAGTGTGAACCCCGTGCATAATGCACAGGTGTGTTATTTCAACAATATTTGGTTGATGTTTTTGGTTTTTTAAAAAAACTTTTCTTTTCAAACA
>Ga0209611_10006652_pt1 | contig 18819 bp, 11 predicted proteins | sample S1TSphgellanicum_3_FD_187693 | JGI IMG/M metagenome (GOLD analysis project Ga0209611, IMG submission 187693) | Host-associated microbial communities from peat moss isolated from Minnesota, USA - S1T2_Fc - Sphagnum magellanicum MG (SPAdes) (version 2) | ecosystem: Host-associated > Plants > Peat... | reverse complement strand
CCTTGAAAATTGGCGGTTCAAAATTCTATGAGACATGCCGATCCTAAAAATTGCCTAATTGATTTTTTTTCTAAATTCTGAAAATTGGGGCAATTCTGAAAATGGGAAATTTAAAAAATAAATAAAGTGGAGCAGTTTTTAGAACTTGCCCCCAAAAACTGGAACCGATGATTCTCACACAAAAATGAGAACTGCCCTACACTAGTTTAAACCTCATTCTTCAAATTTCTAAACCATGTGTTTTTGGTTTGGCACACTTTTTCAAATTCAAGAACCCACATGCCAGGTTCAAAACTGGGGTTTGGTTCCATGTAAAGTGAACACATGAAAATGGTTGCTCTTGATTAGTCAGCTTTGATGTTGGACCTAGGTGATTGCATTTAAATAGTCTCTTATCTTATATTGTCCCATTTGTCCTGTTTATGGGCAAGGATTGAGAAATAATTAGTACAATTTGTCAGATGCGATAAACATTTGTAGAGGCCCACATAAGGGGTATGGGTGAAACTACTCTATAAAACTTAAACATGTGTTCAAGAATTGTTATATACGATTTTGGTTTCAGTTATGTTTCTAGCAAAAGCCTAGTTCCATAGCTGATTAATGTATTGATTCCACCAAAAGGATGTTGGATTGGATCTGCCTCACAAGAACATGAACCCCTTAGGTTTTACATTGCAAATGGGGAACTTGCCAACATTGGTAAATAGGTATGCACAGGAATTTTCTCCCAAAGGACCAATAAAAATATATGACCAACGTTAATTGGCCAATGAAAATCATTGGCGCATGTGGTGACATTTGATTGATCTTCATTATAATTGTGCAATGTGTTATGTTTATAAGTTGGATGGGGAAATATTGGACGTGATAGACACCAATAGGGAGGCAGTGTGGTGGATCTGCCCATATGGGGTGTGGTGGATCTGCTCTAAAGCAGACACATGAAGAAGACAGTAAGTAATTGAATAAATCAAAATCTGCCCATTGCTGCTCTTTGATTTTTGATTGACTTCCTTCCCTCTTTGGTAACCTTATTGTCAGTCTTTGCTTCACTTTCATCATCGTCAAGAAGGCTCCACTTGGTTTGGTCTTTGGCAGCAATGACATCAAATTATGCTCACTCCAATGTCAGGAATAAGTCAAGATCTACTGAAACTATCAGGTTGATGACTGTTGGGGCACAAAACAAACCAGTGCAATGGGCGGTCATTAGCAATCCCACCTGATATCCGGCCATTCTCAAAGCTTATTTTTCAAAGACAAATATTGGCAGTTCTCAAAAAATGCAAAAAACCAGTTCAAACTTCCAATATATAATTGCAATTCTCTAAAAAATCTAAGAACTGGTCAAATAAACTCCTACAAAAGTGCCATGTCTTTGCCAGTTACATGATCAAACCCATAGGTTCTTTGTGGGTTCTTGAAAAAATCAGGACCAAAGGTTATTTTATTCTGAAAATTTTCAAAATTTTGAAATTGGAGGTTACTTAATTTCCAAATTTCCAAAAAAAATTGGAACCAAATATTTAATGGATAATAATGCTACCCAACACAACATGCAAACAAAGAACACAAAATAATGTGACAGAACCCTGTCTGTTAATATGAGAGCACCTTCAGTAAAATTTGAGAATGACGTGTAGAAACTCCAAATTCTTGCTAAAAGCTGCATGCAAACTTTCCATGCAACATGGAAATACTATTTCACTGAGTCAACTCTTCAACAGAATTCAAGAAACCAAATTGAACAAAACTATTAAGTGGCCACAATCTTTTTCCTTTGCACCTATGGACAACAAGCCTTGGATGCTATTACAACATTTAAGTGTTAGTTCACTGAAGTTAACCCCTTAAAATAATTCAAGGCTGCCATTCTTAACAATCGGATTAGCCATGTAGAGTTTTTTTTCAACCCGAGGCACAAGCCTGTTCCACCAACCATTTTGAACAATAATATTATAACCTGTATACAGTCACAGTTAAAAACTCCACCTCTGATCCACCAATTTTTCACGTCCTATTGGATCTGCTGCTAAGTAATAGTGCTCCCCCTTACACCTAAATTCTGCACACCTGCCAGCACTCCCATGTGCTCTTTCCTGCTTATTTTGCTTCATTGTTTCTCTGAGCATTTCAATGTCAGGAAATTAAGTTAACATCAGCCTTTGTATCGCAGGTTGACGACTTTCGAGGCACAACACAACCTGCAAAAAAAACTGAACCGCTGAACAAAATCCCTAAACCATAAAACCCTACACTATTGCAAAACCCTTAAAGCCTATACTCTACTCCTTACCCTAAACCCTATACCCCTGCAGAGACCCATGTGCTTGTTTCTGCCCATTTTGCTTCATTGTTTCTCTGCACATCAGTAAACAGTAGCTAGGACTCAAAAAGCCTAAAGGTGCATTCACACTTGGTGTCAGGGACTCCATTGTTGAGTCCCCTAACACCATGCTAGTCATTTAGGACTTACACCCTACGTACCATGAACATTTTATGTTGAATTAACATTCACTTAAAATTAAGCTATCACCCATTGAACATTGGGTGCCACCTAGGATGCCACCTAGATTTTCACTTAACACTGACTTAACATCAAGTGTGAATGCACCATAAGTTACCTGACTTACCTTAAATCTGGTTGTCGGTTCAGATCATTGTTAGGTCTTGTTCGCTGCTACTATCTGGATTAGCATTATTTGTCCCTAACAAATTATGTTGGGAAATTTTCAAGATTTCTTGTTTTTCAGTGTAAATTCGACTATTTCTTCTTAGGGAAAATTCACTTCGACTAGAGGTGCTTTTACAAATTTTATGTTCAAGAACATTAGAAGGTTAGTAAACTAGTTAAAATAAAAGCTTTGTAGATGTAATGATGCTACAAGTACAAGCAAATAGGTAAAAGACACTATATTTGACAAGCACTATTAAAAACTTACACCACATAGGCAATACAAAGTTTAACAAGTTTTTAAAAATAAAAATCATTGTGTTTTATTTTATGAATGTACTTAGATCCTTTTTATGTTGAGCAAACAATGAAAGTATAAAATTTCCAAGATTACTTTCCCATTCAAGCTTTGTCTATTACATCATAAACATATTAAACAATGGCATAGGCTAAAAAATTGCACAATGTTTTGTTTAGGATGAACTTCCCTTACCATATTTGTTATTATGGCACAAAAACATTCAATGTTCTTTGACCCAAAAAAAAACATCTTGGGAGGACAAAAACAATTTTAATTTTTTTGGATAAACGATTTTCATGGCCACTCTAATTCAATCACAAAACGAATCCATTCAACCTTGCATTTGGATGTTATTTTGACAAAATATCAAAGAAAATATATTTCAACAGATGAAAATTTAACTAAATAAATTTTTCATATTTTTTTGAACAAAATCAATCACGCATCCATAAATCCAACCGGTTTTCTAATCCATGATCCATAATTTGAAATAACCTTAGAACCAAGGTGTTTTTTGGTATTTTTTAGTAAGGTAGGTTAGTGACCATCCACAAGAGGACTTAACCAAATTTGTCCATAGACCAAAGAGGAAAGCAAAAGGATTTAGGAATCTTGTTATGTTTTGATGACATGCTAAAATTGTTGTCTAAGTCCAATGGCTTTTGGGCCATTGTGTCCAAAAAACTCTTTTGTAGAAGTTGCAATGGTTTTTTTTTTTTTTTTGATTTCCAAGTAGCAAAATTCACCCAAAAACAAAGTTGTTCACAACCACATTAGTTGGTGAGTTAGATAAATGATATTAATGACCACATAAAGACCATCTTTGTATAAAACAATTGACTTCAGAAATTCTGTATTGAATGTTTTTGGATGTTAATATAACATTGCATCAAAATGTGTAATTATGTACATGCATGCATACATACATACATATTAATGAATTTATATTTAATATATAGGTATAATTCCATTTTCAATATTTCAGAAGAAGAATGATGAACATTATGAAAGCCCTAATGAGCTTCAAATTAAAGCATTGAAAAATGAAAATAATGGTGGGATGGGATGGTCATTTGTAACTAGGGTAAGAAATTAGTTTCTTCAATCAAAAACCTAAAATAACACATCTCATTTGGACAAGTTGTGTGCATTCACATTGGGTTGTATAGATGACCAATTTCAACTATCACAAATTATGTAGTATAACTTTTAGACCAATGAATGAATGCTATAACTTATTTCTCCAAAGGAGCCTTTTCAAATGACATTGAATATAAAATGCAATGTTTATCATGCAAATTTGGGTTCATTTTTCTTTCAAAAAAACATAATCATTACTCAAAAAATATTAACATTTTGAGCAAAAAAACCATGGGTTATGACAATATATGCCTTTTGAAACTTATTAACATTCAAATTTCCCAAATATATACAAATTAATGTAAAGAAACCCAATTGCTTCAATTTAAGTATGCAAGTATAAACACAATTTGGTAACATAATCATCAACACTTTGTTTTATATTTCAAAATTATTATGTTATTAAAAAAAGGCCCATATTTTGCCTATTTTGTTCATGTTTTCATGTATACGTAGTTGAAGTTATGTTTAGGGTTGTTTTGTTATAAATTGTTATATCTTTTGTGCCCATAAATAATAATTATTATTTTTCTTGAGGTAGTTTAATGCCCATGACAAGCCAAGTTGACTAAAAATAAATTGTCAATTTAAGCAATATATATTGTATATTTATTGTGATGTGCAAGGTCTCATTGCTTCCAAAACATGGCATAAAGTTTTTTAAGAATTTAATTTTGCCATGGATAAATTTAGTCTCAAGACTAAGCTTGAATGCCATGCCTACCTCTTGTTTTGACTCACAATGTTTTTTTAACCCATCCATTCAAACACATTAAACAACTTTAGAAGGGCCAAATGTACAATTAATCACTTTTCATAACAAATTAGTGAAGCTTGTGATATTGGCTCAAGTGTGAACTAGTTACACAACTATTTTTTCCTTTGAAAATTATAAAAGACCCTTATCTGGACACGCTTTGCTTCTTCCTGAAATGAGCTGTTTGTTAACTTCGATGCTTCTGTGTCCAAAAGATCATACTTTTGTTACTGGGATTTGTGTAATTTGAAGTGCCTATTTAGAAGCCTTCTGTAGCATGCCACATTCAGGGCATCATTCATTCTGGAGATAGCATGTCAGTGGACACTGGACAATATGCCACTGGATGTTAGCAAGACTAGTGCATTCCTTTGTGCGATTAAGTTGTCACTCACTTGTGGTGACTCCTTGGGCAGTTGGGAGAAAGAAAGACAGGTTATCAGATTTCAGAAAGAATTCTTTGATTCTATTGAACTCTTGGCATCAGATACTGTGAGTCTCCACAACCATGCAGACTTCATTTTTCGTCCCACTCATTTTTGAGGAATTCTGAGCAAGTGTTACTGTGAGTTCACTTTTAGGGAATCTCATGGACATTTCCTATTTTAACTGTTGCTGGTTTGAACTTACCATAAGGGGCAAAGCCATTATGCATCAGAGATTGAATGGCACAACTGGGTAAGCTTCTTTTCATCTTAGCTTGTCCCTGTGAAAGCAAGCATCTAAGCCAAGGCATGTAGAGGCCTACATAAAGACCAGTGGTTCGGGCCTCCTGCACCCTGAAAACATCCTTTAAGCTCCCCAGTCAACTCAACAATACACAATACAGGAGTCATATGGTGATCAGGGATCACTTTGTACTCAGCTCCAGATTCTTAGAGTTCAATATTCGATACTATGTCCCAGTAGGGTATGTACTGTTCCCAACATAGCAATAAGCCCAAACACTGCTTACGTTGTTGGTCAAGAGTTTGATGGTTACTGCAGGACCTCAAAAAGCACCGGGTTGCAAATCACTACAAAGCTGGTGTGCTGTGCATGATGCTGAAATCACACAACTAACCGATAAGTAACATATCTGCCAGCAGTTTCACTGGGTCGAATAATCTTCACCACATGGCCCCGCTTGAGCCCATAGTACCGTGCAACAGGGTCACTTTCTTGCATTCGTGGAAGCTGCCAAACATACCAAGAGAAAGGTAAACCTAGGCTGCTAGTAATCAGCATCAATGAAACAGTCTACTGTCTAAAATAGGGAACACATCAAGGGCAAGCAAAGCCTCTAAGTATGATTCTGTGGTCAAGAAATAAAGAGACTACATGAGTGTGTCCATACTGAATGTGTGCCTTTGGAGAAGTTTGGCTGGCAAACTAGAGAAACTGGAGCTGTACAAGACACTGACTAAGAGCAGCTCCAGAAGTGCTCAGTATGTGGCCCAGCAAAATAAAAATGGATGAAGAAAAGTCAAAACATATCATTTTTGGCCCAGCATTTTAGCACAGGATGCTGAGGCTGGTAAAAGGTGCAACAGAGCCCAATAAATATGATTCAACTGCTGCTCCCTGTTTCTGACAGGCCAACCATAATGATTGGTGCAGGTGGTTTGCTATTAGTAGTCTCCCACCTATTTGCAGTCCCAGTTTTTATTTTATGGGTGGGTTTGGAAAAAAGTATAAAACTAAACTTGGATGTGAGAAATATTTTGTTGGGTCAGATACTGAGCACTGCTGGAGTTGCTCTAACTCAAACACCTTATGTCCTCATATGAATCCCAAGTCATAAAGATTAAACATAGACTGTTCTTGGTTTCTTTGGAAATCAAAGAGTTACAGCCTAAAATTAGGTGACTTCTACATGGCATTGTCAGTGTTAAGAATTGTAGCATCCTATGAAAGCTCCAAAGCCCAACACTAAACAATAAGACCTCAAGGTGTGATCCTGGCAAGACCTTACCGCTTAATGACTCTTCCCAATATCATTACAATAGAAAGTGAAACTGTAGATCAAATCCATGATTTCTTTATGTTTAGAGTTGAAGTCAACTTTATTAGGTGAAAAAGAACAGTTAAAATACCTGGGTCTCTTTGACAGTGTAACGCTCTAACAAAGCCTTCTTCTCTTCAGGCGAGAGAATTTCATGGGCTGGCACAAGTGCATGTTCTTTGACATTCACCAGCAATTCTGACTCCTTCACAATCATCCATCAGCATTGTGAATTCCACATTTTAGTGAACATCATTTGGGCTCTAGCTATCATAAGACAACTCCCCACAAAAAGTTGTGTGCAACATCAGTATGTGAATTTCAAGCAACAGTTCTGCCAAAGCCAATTCCCAAAAATGGTAATCTTGCCAATCAGAATCATAGACCATTCTGCAAACAAAGAAAGTGCACAAGGAAGAGCACCCGAAACACTTCAAGATGATACTTGCTTGACATCTCACTGATGAGCTGCCTAGCAGAGGGAGTAATATCCTGCTGCACCACCAATATAGCCCTCTGCACATTTTCAGCCATCAGCCTTGTGTGATATGTCTTGATAGTCTTCAACGCCACCTTAGCTTCATCTGGAAAGAAGACAAAAATCTGGATGGCACCAACACTTTGTTAGCAAATATCCACAAATCATCACTCATCCCATGTGGATTTTGCAACCACAATCATGTCAGTACTTTGTGCTGGTGATGGAAAGAGGTTACAAGTTGCCCATGTTTTCTCAAAACTGATCGCAGCCAGTTAGGTCACAAAACTGTACAGGTTTGTGATGTGTGGAGAAAATTAGTGAAGACAAAAAAACCAGCCTCCAGAATCAAAACAGAAGACAAAATGTAAAGGAAAGAACTGAAGACATTTCCAAAACCAGCCTTGTTTCTAGAGCTATTGCCAAATCAGTACATGCATGTGAAAGAATTGCCAACAGAGGGACTTTCAGCATTCAACAGCATCCAGTTCACGACAACTAAAACTACTCATTTGATCCAAAAATAGTTCGATATGTTAAACCTTCAACAACAAGGTCAGCATGCCATTACGCATCTTCGATACATGCTCCACTTCGTAAATGCATACATATTGTGAAGTTGGCGGGGTTCCATTGTTCCATACCTCTGAAAACTCCTGTCCACACATAAGCCTCTAGCTTCCGCATTCACCCTCTTTGAAGCCCTGTTGACTGCGAAGGAAAAAACAGTCAAGTCCATGCCCGAACTTACTTACATGTTCAGCAGCGTTGGATCGCTTGGCTTTCCGAATGACGAGATGCTCACGCTTCGGCTCCTCGCCATATTTCTCACGGAACTCCTCTTTAGTCATTGCCACCTCGAATTCTGCAACCTCGTAGTCCCGGTCCCTCAGCATCTCCATCACAGTCTTACGTATTCTGTAAAACCGCGTGATCTGCACCTCCAGCTCTTCGCTCGTCATCGTTGTTCCGGCTCGCTCCGCCATCTTTACCAGCGCTCTCAACCTACGGCCGCTGCTCATTCCTTGGTCTTATACAAACCCTAACAACCCGCGATCCATCTCCCCCAATTCCCACTCAATTCGCACGAAAATGAAACAAAATCAAAGACGGAGGTTCTTTGAACCACCTCCAAGACAGTTACGAGAAACAGGAGAAGGAAAAACAGCGGCAACGTACGCGAATTGCAATGATTGCGCGCGTGAAGATGACGCCCGCGCGGAATGCCAGCACGAAAGCGAGAGAGGGTGGGATACAGACGGCAGACTGCACCTTGCTACCGACTGCTACCTCCTTTGGTGGGTAAGTACCTACTAGTTGGAGTTTGCAATCTAGTTCACACCTACAAAGATAATCTTTCCCCCTTTCTTCGAAAAGGAGAATTTTTTTTTAAGGATAACCAAGGATGCATGCCAAATATTGAGTCAATTTTCCTTTTTTAGATTTTAGTTTAAACATCAATGTTCGTTTGGTTTTAGATTTTATTTTATTCAAAGATTTAATGTTAGTTAACAACGGTTATTAACACCATGTTAACATCAATGCCATGTCATATGTCACTTAAGATTTAATTTTAATTAACATTTTAATTGTGGATTGGTGGTTAATTTAACATCCTTAACATTATCTTAACATTAGAATTAACACCAAGTGTGACCATATTTTTAACTACCTCTAATGATCTCACTTATGGCCCAAACACATAATGTTTAGGATCCTTAAGGCCCAACCACACTTAGTGTTAAGGTCCTATACCTAACATTGCCCTAACATCAAATTAAGGCCAAGTAGGCTTACCTTTCAATGTTTAACAACCCTTTTGGCGTTTGGAATCATTGTGTTAACATTGTCATCACATAACAAATCCACACCAAAGTGCTGACTATTACATACCATTGCCCTATCATTATGAAGTAATCGAGCATGTCTAGACTTGTGAGAAAGAGATAAACCTTTCTTTTTCCTTTCATTCTTGCATATCCCTCCTTTGCTCATTCTTTTTGGAGGTCTTCACGCAACTTTCCGTATAATTTTGCACATTATTTACAAATCTTTTATGCAATGCGCATATGTTTTTGTAGTTTTCTTATAAATGCGCATCATTTGCAACTTTTTGACACACAATTTGCAACTCTTTGGTGTTTTGGTATTTCAAGGTGCAACAAGGAAATTGGATAGCTCTCCATCAATTTTCTTCAACAAAAATTTTCAACAATTTATAGGTATGGATTCATCTTCTTTTATCTTTGTTGTAGTTCTTTCTATAGCTATCTTTTTTTGCAACTTCTATGAATTTTTTTCCCAAGTTGTTTTGTAGCTTTCTCTACTCACAAAATGATCTCTTTCTATAGATGTTTTTGAATGTTGTTTGCAAGTTGTTTCGCAACTTTCTTTGCATGTTTTTTGCATATTTTAAACACATTATCTACAACCTTTCAATGCATTGGTTTTAGGGTTCGACAAGCAAACAAAAGAACTACTACTCTCCACCAATCTTCTTCATACTTTATAGGTATGAATTTCATTTCCAAATTCCAAGTTTTTTCAAATCAATATATTCTAGGTCTTGTAGATTTTTTTCTTCACCAACCATTAGACCTATAACTTTCTTGCATCTATTGCAAACCAAGCTTTCAATTTTTTCAACTCAATCTACTATAAGTATTGTCAATTTTGTTGTAGATATTTCAATCCCATTTTTTTCTTCACCAACCATCAAACTTGTAGCTCTCTTGCACTATAACCATGTTTGTCAACTTTAATTTATTTTGTTTTGTTTGTGTAGGATGAATTAGTATCAATGGTCATTAATGTTTGGTGTTTTTATCGTTGTGGTTCAAGCTTTACAATAGCTCTCTATGGTGCCTCCATCATACTTGCAGTTCAAATCATGTATCTTGTTTACATTTGTTACAATATATGACCACAACTTATCATGCAACTTATTAGCAATTAACAAGGAGTTGGGGCACTAGGTGAAGCCACGATCAACTACTTGGTTCAGCCATTTTTTGTTGACTAAGTATGATGACTATAAGTGGATTCAACATTTTTAAATGTCAAAAGACACTTTTTTAAATATATGTAACTAGATGAAGCCTCTAATTTCAAAGCAAAATACAAAGTATATTAAAGCAATCTCAGTTGAAATTTAAGGTTCATGCACAATCTACAAACTTGCACAAGGTGCAAATATCTTAACCTATAGTGAGTTATATGCCATTGGGCATTCTACTATAGGTCTTGTGTTTTGGGAAATTATGATGGCAATCAATGTAGTGTTCAAAAAATTGATCACTTGGCTTGTGGGTGATAAGATGTAGTCTATCATGATGGGTTTTAAAAACTTATGTGGCATGTGTAGTGTGATGGGTGCCATAGATGGAACACATATTTGTATAGCAAAATTAGTTGGTGGTTTTTTTAAGGACTAATATTATCACAAGACTAGGGGCTACAACATTGTGGCTTAGGTTGTGATTAGCAATCAAAAAAGGTTCTTAGATATATATGTGGGATTGCCTAGGAGTGTGAATGACTCTTGTTTGTTGAGAAAATCTAGGTTGTATTGAATAGCACAATATGGGGGACTAGTTGACATGGTTGTTGGATCACAAGATGGAATGCCTCCATATCTACTTTGTGACAAAGGTTACCCATTACTTTCATAACTTATGACCCTGCATAAAGAAAAAGGGGAACAACACTCAATTTTGGAACTATTGTACAATCGTAAACGCAAAAGGGGGAGGGCTGCAATTTTACTAACATGTATACAAGCAGTTGTAACCATTGCTTTGTTTTATACATCTAAAATTTTAAGGAAAAAAAATCTCCAAATGGCATGATTTTCACACATGTTAATGAATATAATTTCATGTTCATATCTTGAAAGTTTGAAACAATTTCATGAACATTTGAACCTTCAAAAAAAATATTATATCGATGTAACCATTGTTTATTTGCTTAAGGTGTTGATTAAAAATTCATTTTAAATACATTTAATGAATATACTTTACACAAAATTTAACCACATAACATCATAGTGGAATATTTTATATCAAGACAATTGAAAAAGATGGGTGGTTGGCATCAATTTCACTTTTTAAACAATGGGTGAGTATTTTTCAATCTGTGCAATACAAAGATATGAATGGTAATGAAACATTTAAAAAATCTTTTAAAGAAATGCATATATGATTAATCTATATGAATAAAGTACATTTAATCTAGAAAATCGATAATTCAAATGGTTTTGAGGTATGGAAGTTTAATAAAAACTAATTTATTATATTATTTGTAAAATAATCACATTTGAATTCAAATGGATGACTTTAAGGTTTTCATTTACATATGGGCAGCGGGCTTTTTGAGTGACATTGAGGTTTGAGTGGAAGCAACAAGAATTATGGCAATGAAACCCAAGCAACAAAAAAGAACTTGCAAGTTGTGGCAATGGTGGTAATGTTTGACAACGGGATGGTTCGAATTTGCTAAAAGCATTAGGGTAGCAGTTACTACATTTGAAAAGAGGGAGGAAGTTGTGAATGAGATTTAAGGTTGGTTACAACTCCGTTGTGATGTTAGGATCAGAAAAGGGGGCATGGAAGCTTGCACCTATGGTCGTATTCCACGTAGGAAATATAACAAAGTGAAGAAGGTTGTTTGGGAATGTATGAAGCAAAGTACAATTGTAGAGGAGAACATAGGCAATGATGAAGGTTCAAATGTTTTCTACATGCCTCTTGAAAGCCATGATCGCAACTTCCATAGTGAAAGTCCTAATCGTAGCTTATGTTATGGTAATGTTGATGTTGGATGCTCTCGGCAAAGTTTGCCTAAGCATCAAAGTAAAGATCAGAAGTTGGACGAGATCATAAACTTGCACAACATCATACTTGATCAACTACTTTCCTATCCATGGCCTTGCCCAATACATGGTCACTCCTAGGAAAGGTCAATGAGATCGACACCTCATTTGCAGAATAGGTCAACAAAGGAAACCTTCCAAATATCACTACACCAACATTCATGCAAGCAACAACAACCAAGCATATCTTAACGACACGTCAAGGGCTTTAAAAGTAAAGTTTCATTTTGTCACTTCACACTTAGGGTTATGTTGCATTAAAATGTTTTAGGCTAAAGTTATCAAATGCTTAGACATTTTGAAAACTCATGGCTTTTCTATGGGTTTGGTTTCTATGCAAAGGGAACATGGGGACACGAAAACAAAAATGCATTGTCGGGATCCAAGAGGACTAGCAAAATATGGTCCACCAATATGAAGATGTTGAGTACTGGAGGTGGTATGTAGGAAAATGAAAAGCTAACACACGAAAGAGAGTCGAGAATTTTCATATGCAACAAGTGACTTCACTATCATCAATGTAAGCAACGCAAGTGGCTAAAGAATGCATCCTCCACAATTTGATGGAGCAAGGGGCCACTAAAAACCTTGGTAGTTATGGTAGGCAATCGCAAAAAGTTAGTGTCAAAATTTCATGGAAACTTATGATGTATACTGTATACCAAATTTCAGGGTTAAATTTTGATGTCCAAAACCAGATCATTGAAATTGTCCCATCCATTGATGAAGAAAATTGTTCCTTAATATTTGTTTGATTTGAGTTTTATAAAACACGGTCACAAGGTTGTGACAAACTTGCAATCAAGAATTACTAGTCAACTCACAGGCTCAAGGTAATCATAATTAGTGATTGCCAAGGATATTATAAATGCACCTTTGCAACTTCTAAAAATTGCAACAATTATAGGGGTGTGGTTAAAATGTTCGGCATTGATAGTGGCAATATTAAGAAGGGGATGGAAAGATGTATTTTACTAAACAACGAAAAAGGAGCTTTCTAGATCAATTACTAGCAAGCAATACGTTCAGATGCATTGCCTCTGAACATTTGTGAGACGGTTGTTCAATGGTGGACATCAAAGACTATAATCTCTCCAAATTCCAAGGATATTGTGAGAAAGCGTATGGGAGTCAAGGAATACATAAAACATGCCAAACATTTTTTTCAAGTGTCATAAGTAAATTCCATTCTACTCCCAACTTTCTAAACTTGCTAACTAAGAGCTTGCTTATATGCTAAACAAGAAACTTGATATGAGTTTTTTGCCTTTTCTTACTATCAAACGGAATTTTTTTACAAGATTACAAGTTGTTGTAAAATTTTCAATTTTGTTGTAAAAAAGGTTAATGGAATGCCTATTGTAGAAGTTCCACTTGTTGCATAATTCAATTTTAATTATGTTGTAGAAGAAGTTTCTACAATGTTTGTTGCAAAAGTTTGAATTTTGTTGTAGAAGTTTTTGGGTTGCTTGTTGTAGGACAATGCTTAAAAACTTGTGTGGGAATTAATCATTGCCACATCATTATTATTATGATTAAGGAATCTCTACAAGGTGTGCAATCCACTCACTTATAGTGTTATTGCTTTTGTGCTTTTGCAACTTGGTCAATTGCTTAAGGTTCATACTTTGCTATTATTTTTATTCTTGTGTGTTTTGTAGCTTGTTCAATTGCCCAAGGCGTGTAATCATCTTGTTATGTTGCTTTTGTTGTTTGTTCAATTGCTTAAGGTTACTTTGCAAAGTGAGTGAGTTGTAGATATGTGTTTATTCAAGTAATGAAATGTCTTGGTTGCTTTGTAATGAATCTAGAAATCAATGTAATGAAATCCCACTCCTTTAATCCTTTTATGTTAAGTAGTTAAGTAGAGTAAACAAGGACTTAGGAATGAAAAGGGGTGGCTAATTGATTTTCAAGTGCTTTGGTCTTTTACACTTGTTGTTTTCCTTGACTATTGGACTAAATGTTCATGTGTTGAGTTTTGCTTACTTAAGCACTCTTAATCAAAATTATTCATTAGGGGTGTTTTTGCTTTGAATGAAAGGGGGTGTGACTACTTTTGTGATGTTTGGGTCATTTGCAGAATGTCTAACTTTCCTTGGATACTAACACGAATGCTTAATCACTGGTTTATATGCATTGATAAGTACTTTTAGGATTAACAATGGTTATTAGGAGTGTTCAAATGCTTTAATTGAATGCCATGACAAGGAGTTTATTACAAAGGATTACTCTAAAAATGGTCATAGGGGTTTTCCATATTAAGGGGCAAATATTAAAAAATGCACATATTTGTATCCATTCTGATTTTTTTTACAACAAAAATTAGTTGTAGAGGTGCCACTTGAATAGAACAAGACAAATGTGAATGTGATTACTTGAAATTTGACTGGAAAATTGAGGTGTGACTAACCTTTGAATTGCTTGGATCCGTTGTAAAATTATATTAAGTTTTTGGATGTTCATCAAAGTGCACACGTTGAAGGCCAAGGTCTTTTTTTCATGGGTTTGAATTTTCATTGAACATTAGATTGTCCATTGCAAAACCATTTAGTGTTTTGTAGAATGCTGAAAATATCCTTGGATGTGACTTGAATGCTTAAGTGTTATTCAAATGTAGACTTTCCTTTGGGCCTTACTTTGATGCATAGTTAAGTGCTAATGAGTGGTTAGAAATCAATTTGGGTGTAGACTGTTTTTTTTTTGAAGGGTCTGAATTCAAGTTGAACTTGTTGACCACATGTTATTTTCTAAGATGTGTCAATCTACAATTCTATATAAATATAAATTTTGAATGTGGAATTGTTAATAATGATTTTTTTTGCTTCATTAATGCAAAGGTTTATTCAAAAAATAGTGGGGTTTTGGAAATGGGGTGCCAAATCTACAAAAAGATAAACATACATCCATAATGTTTAATTTTTTAATTTTTTTACAACTTTCATGATTTTTTTGTTCAAGAACTGTAAAAGTTCACTTTGGAAATCCAATAGGGGTGTGTGTGGATGTGGGTAAAGGTTTAGGAATCCATTTTGTTGCTTATGGTCATAAAGTGAAAAGTCACATGGTGTCACGAATTTTGAATTGTAGATTGACTTGTAAACTAAATTCTAAATTAGTCACAAAATGACTTATAGAATGATTTCCAAATTGGGTCCTTGCAAAATGGTTGGAATGTACTTTGAGTGTGGATTTGTGATCTACCTACTTAATTGTTGGTTTGCATTCATTGATTGGTAGTCCTATATGTAATATAATGTGGCAATGATTAAAAATGTTTGTGCTTTGAACACTTGACATAGTTTTAAATAGTTGTGAAACTATGAAGAAAGAATTATACATATGTGCACATAGGAGCTATCGTCTTGTCAAGGTATATTATTTTCCAATGTAATAATGTGTAGTCATGAAAATCAAGTGAGATTTGAATTCATCAAGCTCATGTGTAATTCTCAATGGTGAATTTGGTTGCTTTTACTTTGAATGTTAAGGTGCTTATATTTTTAACATAGTTGCATTATTGTTGGTACTTGTAATGATGCTGAATAAATGCCCATATTTTTTGCATAACTAATTTGTGGTTGGTACCCTCAAGGACTAACATGAATTTGTGTACTTGAATTGTCGCAACCCCACTTTGAGGGAAGTGTGAGGTCGCCACTCACATTCCCGAAAATGGGACTTGGGAGTCCTTCGGGACTCCTGAAAACTCAGAGCACAATTATAGAGGCCAAAACACCTTGCATTGAGGCGTTCTTTATATCGTTGAAAAGGTCTTGAAATGTAGATGTCCAAAATGGCCTCGCATGAGTCATTTGGACATCTATAGCACAAGTTATGGTCGAAAGAAGGGTCAGGAGTCAAACTGACAATTTGACTCCCGACCACTAAAAGTCGGGAATCGACCCAATTTCGGTGCGTGCAGGTGAAGTGCGACACACCGTTGGAAAGCTCTCAACAAGAGCCACAACTTTGGTTTAGACCTCGTCCCGATCCAAGTTTGGGGCGAGGAGTTATGAGCGTCCAAAGTCCCGGGAGTCCAAACCGAGACAGTTTCAGGACTCCGCTTTGAGAGTCCCGGGAAAAGGAACCATTTGGATGCAAGTGCGGCGGAAAGTTACAAAGAATATTATATGGGGGAAGGTGGTGGCTTCCCCCAAGTCTGGGCCGTGGTGAATCAAGTGAATCCAAGGTAGCCCGTGGCTTGTCCCGACACCAAAAGGGTGTAAAATGAGTTCTAACCAACTTGTTGGTTGGATTTGGATGCAAGACCATGTAATTGAGTAAGCTTGTCCCTCTTCCTAGTCTATCCCGGAGCTTTCAGCACGCCCCTCTCACCCCCTTTAGTGTTGGAAGTGGGAGCATGCCCCGAGTCTAGATATTCCGCAATTTGAGTGACTTAATCCCAACTTGGGGCTAATTTGGGACTTGGGAGCGCGTCATGAATTTTCTAGTTGGAGTTTTATATTGCATTCAAACTAAAGCACCCTAATGTGCCTATTAATTTATTGTCCTTCCAAGCATTGAAACCTTAGTTTTTCGAAGGCTAAACAAATGGAACATTTGTTGTTGTCAATATCATGAAGAATTGTGGCACCTTCTTCAAAGGTTTAATAACATGCGAACAGTTGGAACAAGCATCCATGATAATTGCAACTGCTCGTGCTTTGAAGTGTGTGAAATGCAATAAGGAGCAGGATCAAGTCGCCAATTTGGTACATGTGGTACCAATTTTCATGTTTTTAAAGGTTTGACCTAGTTATGGACATCCATTATTTGTCCAAAAGGAAATTTAGATGAGTGACATCCTAAGAGCTGCTTAATGGGTGATTATGATCTTTGTGGTGTTGAAACCCTATCATTTTATGTAGAAGAGTATCAGTTTGTGAAGTGACTTTTCGTCCTTCTACTCCTGGTTCTACAAGGTGACTATACTTAAAAGCATGAATGCTACCGGTGAAAGAAAAATGCAAATGTATTTTTAGATGTTAGATTGCGTTTGTAATTGAAATTAAGTAGCTTGCCTCTTGTGCATCATTTACAATTAGAACTGATAAATATATTTTCCAAGCTCAAACACTCACATCCTAGAATTTTATGTCAAATTGTCATTCATTTAAACTAATGTTTAAGGATTCAACACCATGTTCAACTTAGTTACAAACCACTAGTCACTTGAAATATTGTTTCTAGCACATAGGTTATTCAAATTTAGCTTGCCTTAGCTCATTAGAAAGCTAACTACAAGGCGCACCTTGCTACCAAATCCTAAACTCTGTAATTAAACCAACAAGAAGTTATGTTATGAAACCTGAGAGGGTTTTACAAAGGTGGTGAATTTAATTTTGCTATAAACCACCAATCACTTGAAATATTGTTTCTAACACAGGTTATTCAAATATGGTTTGCCTTAGTTCATTAGGAAGTTAACTATAAGGCACACTATCCTACCAAATCTTAAGATCTGCAGCTAAACCAGTAAGGAATTATACTATCAAACCCGAGAGGGTTTTACGAAGGCAATTGGTTCAACTTGATTACAGACCATCAGTCACTTGAAATATCATTTCTAACATATACATTATTCAAATATGGCTTGCCTTAGCTCATTAGAAAATAACAATAAAGCGCAATTTGCTACCAAATCCTAAGCTCTGTAACTAAACCAATAAAAAGTTACGCTACCAAACTTAAGAGGGTTTGTGAAATTTCTCTAAAGTTCTAATCTCCCAACATTATCACTATTCACTTCCATTCCTTCAAAACTATTACAAGATTTTCATTCTACTTTCCTTCATTTTCCCATCTACCAAGATTAATCATTATTTTCCTCTTCAAAAAACTTGTGGGAACAAATATTCAAGATTGAATTGAAAATTATGTATGGGGAAAGAAAGAGCCCCCAATGATTTGAGTCCACCTTTTAAAGAGAAGGAGAAGGGAGGTGAAGGTAGATCCAAAGCTTAGTGGCCAATGGAACGTTCCAAGCTTGGTGGCCAATGGAAGGTTTCAAGCTTGGTGGCTAATGGAATGTTCCATTGTTTAATGGCCAATGGAAGGTGAAAGAAAAACACCTTTTGCCACTTTCCCCCAACAAACTTTACTTAAACCTTTAATTTTTTCCTTTAACTTTAAGTTTTTACTCTACCATGGTTATAAGCTGTTACTTACGCCTTTCTTTCCTTTTAATCCATCTATAAATTACAATTACACATCTCAATGTAACAAATCCTTCACACCTTCATTATCGATTTGATTTTGATTTTGATTTGATTTTTTTCCTCTCTTTGAAATTATGGCGTTGCACATGGTCACATCTTACAAACCCCAAACTACACAAGCGAATGAAGAACTACCTCCATAATCATCTCTAAATTTGACCTCAACACAACATCCTCATGATGAAGAACCCGAACCTTGAAAGGTGCGCGCTCATCTTGAAGTTGAACCCCCTCGAGCTTTGTATTATCATATTTCTCCAAATTTTCGCACCCTGGTGATCTTGTTGTAAATCAAACATGTTTCTGGTGACGAACCTAAGACCGTCTATGAAAGTTGTTACGAAATTAAAGATATTTTTATCTTTACATGGTCTTTAGTTCCCAAGGTTGG
>Ga0209611_10006650_pt1 | contig 18822 bp, 11 predicted proteins | sample S1TSphgellanicum_3_FD_187693 | JGI IMG/M metagenome (GOLD analysis project Ga0209611, IMG submission 187693) | Host-associated microbial communities from peat moss isolated from Minnesota, USA - S1T2_Fc - Sphagnum magellanicum MG (SPAdes) (version 2) | ecosystem: Host-associated > Plants > Peat... | reverse complement strand
ACATGATGATGGTCAAAAGTAGCATGAGAAGCTCAAAATCAAGGAATAATTAATCATCTAAAGAGCACACAAAGAAGAAGTCCAATGGGGGGAAGGGGGGCATTGCAAGAATGGAAATTGTGGTTACATTTAAAAAAACAACAATAGTTTCACTTTTGAGCTATCCAAAAAGTTGTGCAACTAACAAGTTGTTCACACCCTCATTGCAACTCCATGAGCTATTCACGCCCTCCATTGGAACTTGTTTTTATGAGTTCTTGCATTTAAAACAACAAGCTTATCTCTCTAGAACCATTAGTTTCACAACTCCCTCTCGTACGACCTTTTTTGACAAGCACAAAAGGTCACACACTTGCAAGGGGGTTTGTGTGTTTCTTGTGAAAGTCAGTCCTTCACACAAATAATAAAACAAGGAGATTGGGGATCAAACTAGGATTTCACCCCAAAAAAATGCAAAATCCTATTTAGTCTTTGTTATTTTTGTTTGGAGTTGATGAACCCCTATTACAGATTTTGTCCCTAGTTGGGCACAAATAAGGGGTTCTGGTGCCCAATATCACTTTCCCAATATTTATACATGAAGCAAGGTAATTTGTTTTGTTTTGTCACGTTCAGATCTCCCATACCATGGAGCCTCATGTTGTGTTCTTGTTATCTTTGGAAAGCTCTTGACGAGTAAGGGTGCACTGACTTGGCTTGAGATTCTTTGGACCTATGGTGTGGAAGCTATTGATTATTGAACCATTTTCTCAATGAAAATTAAATAAAATCGAAACTGAAAAAAGTATCGGAATTTGGAAGCTATCTTCATGTTGTTGGAGAGCCCTGGGCGAGTCAGATTTAATAGAGTTTATTTCAAAAGTTTCAGAGCTAAAGTGTGAAAAATATTGCTTTTTGAGTGGATTTTGTTGCTGAAAATTCAAACAAATTGCAAAAATTGGGTTTGAAAGGAAAAATCAGTTGAGCCCTCGATGTGTTCACACTTGGGCCAACGGCACAGGCTACACAAAGTCTTTATTATTATATCACTCAAAAGAACAAACGTGGGGTCAAACTAGATACTCGTACTTGTTCATATGCATTGTTCTAACAACTCGAATTCTTCTGCTGTCTTTTCTCAAGGGTGAAAAGTGCGTACTTTCACATAAATACTCTCCAAACTTCCCTGTACAAATTTGTTATGTGGACATCTTCTTTGACAATTTTGTTCTGCAAGAACCTTTTTCAGACAAGTGTGTTGGGGGATTTGGAATTCATCCATGAAAAATCTCCTAGATAGGTAGATGCATTATAGATTTTGCACCAGTTTTTGATTTTGAATTCCTTTATCTTACTTAGAGAATGAACTTGTTGCTTTGGATATCTAACCTCTAAAATTTCAACTCTCACAACAAACCCACATTTCTTCCAAATTTGTTCACATGCGGAAATGGGTCAAATGGGTTTCATTCATGGCTGGTTTTGGGTTTTGGGGGAGGGGTGGAGACCGGGCATCTTGTTAATATGGTACCATCTCTTTGAGAAAAGTAGCACTCATCTGAGAGACTTAATCTCAACAAAGTAGACTTAATCTTGGCTTATTGGGAACAGAGCTAATCTTGGCTTATTGGGATTAGCTTTATTGAAAACCACAAACAGGCTAGCATTTGGGGGTGGGAAGTAGAGAAAAAGTGTATTCTAATAGAGATATCTGTAAAAAGTCATGAAAACACAGCAAGAGTACCCTGAGTTTGGACATACACAGGTACTACAAATTCCTCTCGAACGTTCTGCATTAAATGTTGAGATTCAGCATTTCGCACTGAGTTTCAGCATTTCATTCTGAGATTTAATAAAATTTCCTTACTTTACTTTACTTTACTGATACAACTAAAAGAACGTTCTGCATTAAATGTTGAGATTCAGCATTTCGTACTGAGTTTCAGCATTTCATACTGAGATTTAATAAAATTTCCTTACTTTGCTGATACAACTAAAAGAGGGCGTTAGGGATGGGGTGAAAACAGTGTGACTTTACAATATCTCTAATTTACTCTCAGTTAGTTTGCTGTGAGGAAAGTAGGAGACCACCTAGTTGCAAATGAAGTCCTCTCTGTCTCTCTCTCTCTTTGTGCACGCGAGACTTGCACAAAGATAAGAGGATTGGAATGGATTTGGGTGTGTGTGGAGCCTACGAGGTGTGAAGCAGATAAGAGACGGGATTCTCTGACTCACTCTGAATACGGGGTCCCACAATCTCACCCAACATGAGGTCTGTATACTTCCTATGAGTAGTCAGTCAGTCATACCCTCTTTATATAAGAACCTGGCCTTTTCGCTATAGCTACCAATTTCCATGGTCTGCATGGAACGTTGTCCCACACCCCTCAGCCTGGCTGACAGACAACTGTAACATATATTTTGTAACAAACAAAATTCCGACCTTTTTGCTACTTTTGTTGAGGATCTAAGACTCACACTCCTTCCTTCCATTGGCACCTATCTCTCTTCCTCTTCTTATTCCTTCTACCTCTTTTCATACCGTTAGTAGTAGTACCTTGGCAGCTTCCACACTAACCATATTATTTGTAAATATATAGATTTATATATAGATTTATATTTTAAAAGTATTTTAAAATATTTTTTAAAATAATAATTTTCAAATAGATCAAAGAAATCTTTTTGTGAAGGACCAAAAAAAAAAACTTTTTGGGGAATATTTTAGGTTTTTTTTTTCTCAACCTGAATTGTTCAAAATTAATTAATTATTCAAGAGTGTTCACTGTTTGAAGCTTGCCTCTATCATCGTATTGTATTTATTGCCACACCTTGAGAACCATGCGCATCGGAACAGGACAATTTGTGCACAAAAATTGTTGAGAAGCCAACATTTGCACAATGAGAAGCCAACAGAGAGCTACCCACCACCAACATCAGGCGTTAGAACCTGTTGAAAAATGTAAACTTTTTTTTCCTGTCCATCCACCATCCATCCATCCCTCATGGTGCCACTGGTGGCTGTTGTTTCATTCTGGCCAGTAATTAAGAGGAACTGGAACCTGATTGGAAAAAGTGTTTTCCAGTTCACTCTTCATCCATCCTGCATGGGGCTGCCAGTGGCTGGTTGGTTGGTTGGTTCATTCTGGCAACTAATTCATACAAACTGGAACTCAATGAGAAAATGTTTTCTATCCACTCATCATCCATCTCTCATGCTGTGCTGGTGGCTGTTGGTTCATGCTGGCCAGTAATCAGTACCCGTAAGCCTTGGGTGAGTTTCCACATTGACAAAATGAATCTATACTTTTCACAAATTAATTCATTTTTTAATCTTGAAATTATTATTTTTCCATGATTTATTATGATATTTTCATATGAGTAATGACTTTATTCAGAGTGTAGCCTATGTTATTTATAGTGATTTTCAATATATCAACTTCATATTTTCAGAAAATTTGGTTTCAATATTTTGAGGATTATTTAATAATGAAACTGACCTTAAGGTAATGTATACCTTTTATAACCATGGCAGAGATTTGGTTGTTCTGCATGCTCTAAACTTTGTGTGTGCTTGTAGTGAAGAGAATGTATGCTAGTTTTCTCTCCATATTCTACTATTAAGGGAGGTAGTTTGTATGTTTTGTCACATTGAGATTTCCCAAACCATGGGGCTTGTTACATCTTTGGTACCATTGAAAAGCCCTTGATGAGTAAGGGCGCACCTTGTTGATTTTATAATGTCTAAACTAGCATTTTATTTTATTTTGTGGCAAATTTTCACCATGATATGACCAAAAAATACAACCATGCAAAGAGCCTTCAGGATAATGAACCATCATTTTAAAAAAAATTGTCAAAATTCAATGATGGAGAAAGGGTGTGTTACCATCTTGTTGGTGGATGATTCTAATTAGATGTTTCCTGAAGACTATAATGCATGTGTTGGATGCTAGATGTCACATAAGTGCACAATTTCCATCGTCACTCCACTCCTCCCCAACTTGTTGCATCACATGTACACATGAAATCTTTGTATCAAAGTTTGTTGTGAGTATTGATATAGGATATTAACTCAGTAGTATTGTAGTAAGATGAGATTTCATCACATTAAGGTGTCCTATTGAATGTTTAAGAAAGCTCCAAAGTTGCAACATCAATGGATGTTAGATGTAAAGATCTTGAGGAAACTTACATTTGATCCAAATTGAAGGTCTTCATGTTCCAATTTGTAATTCATTGTTGCAAGTTGCACTTGTATCACTTGTATTTTTGTAGTGATTTTTGTAGTTTGTAGTGGTGCAATGGAGAAGCATCAAACTCACAAGCAACTTATGGGAATAAAAAACATGCATTTCTTATGGATTTTACAGTCTTACTATGTATAGCAAGCCTTCTTTCTTTTTCTATCTTGTCTTGCTTGTTCAATAAGTTTTTGCAAGAAGTGCATGCTTCCTTGAATGACTCCATTCAAGATTGAAATCTATTTCCTTTTATTTATATGTTGGTGTTTCCTTTTTGTACATGTTGCACATGTGTGTCTTTGTATGTGGGCCATTACTTTCAATCTTTGAAATTGTTGTTGACTTTGAAAACTTGTAGAACTATCTTCAATCTTGCATTTGTAAAAAATTTGTTTCCTTCAGTCCTTGCTAGCAAAAGGAACTTTATTGAAGTTCAAACTTGTATGTGGGCCATGTCTATAAAGCTTTTACATTTTGATCATATTTTCAAATTTGTTCTATTATATTGATCGTGGCTATGAACCTCTAAATCCCAATTGTGTTATGATTGCAAATTTTTCTTCCTTCTTTCCCACTATAACACCCTTTAAAATTCCAACAAAATTCAAGTTTTTAAGAAAAATTTGTTGTTTAGGATGATCCTTTCTACCAATCCTAATTGTAACAATTCCAACCTCACTTCTGAAAATGGGATAAAATCAACGTAGTTGTTACATGAGCATGTGAGCTTGATTATTGTGATCACAAAGAAATCTTTTTGGAATATTTTTTGTCACGTATACAAAAATATTTTTTCTATGTGGCAAAATTATTCCATCTACATCAATGGAATATTTTAATCACAAAAACCATATTCTCCTAACTTTGTTGAAGTGTAAGAATAAGATGATGTAATTAAACCACCCAATATTGTGTTGTGCATTATTAGTCAATATTTAACTAACACACTCAATCTGATGTGATTTCTCACAAAATGAAACATGATTCATATCTAACAAATTTATGAATCAACATTAATCCAATCCTTTAGCAAATGAAAACATATTAACAACTAGCACAATTTTTGGCCTTGGAGTGAAACACATAACATTATTTTGAGTGTTACAATGGACACAATTTCTTAAAAGAATTGGTGTCACTTTTAATTATTACTCTTACTTTCGTAAAAATTATAGAACGAATCAATAAGCGATGAACTTCATTGTAATTTTAAGTCAAGAAATGAATGAAATTTTCAAATTCCCCACAAAACATGACATGTTGCAACACATAGCACATGAGTTTACATAACACCCATTTCCTTTGTTTCCCCAATGAGCTTGAAATCACAATCACAAAATCCATGCAAGTGCAGGTTGTGAAGTTCCCAATTGTAACTTCATATTGCCTCTTGTCTAAAGTTTTCCCATTGTTAACGAGTTTTTCTATTCCCATTAAAGTTTTCAACTTTTGATTTTCCTAGTATCATGTTCTGAAAACAACAACAAATACACTTAAAATTAAAAATCTAAATCTATGTATAATTCCTAAGTAACATGTACTCAAATTGCTAAAAGCTTTAAAAAAACATTATTGAAAAAACAAAATGCTTCATGTTTCTTTAAAGTGAAAGAAGAAAAAACATAGAACTAAAAGTTCAAAGTTCAATCAAAAATTGGTTCAAACCAAATCTATCTTCCTAGTTTTTTACAAATGAATTCAAAAGTTAATTAGTCCAAATGGACCATTTAAACAATCATTAATTTGTATAAGCATTTATACTCCAAAAAATTTCAAAAAGTTATAATGTGTTTAACTACATGTCCAATTTACTACTTGTTCTACCAACCACTTGTTCTAAAGACTATTAGTTGACTAAATATTTGTCAACCTATTTATAAACCTAGTGTAATGTTACTTGTCAGGTTCTTTGATCAGTTAGGTTTTATCACAAATTAAATTAAGTAACTTGTTAGGTTACCTGTCACAAAATCTAAGTGACAACCACAAAATCTTGTAAATTCATCCATATCAACAAATGGGAACTTCCAATCACTAAACTTGAAAATCTTTACAAAAAGCCAATTAGCCTCCCACTATGTAATGTTGTTTTAACATAGTGTATGGTAGTGCGTGGTGAACAACCTTCCCATTCCATGTTGGTAGCCATGACATTGCATTTGTTGGTTGATTTATTGAAACGAAACTTTCCCAACCAAACATATTTTGAAGATGGATAGGTTTTCATTTATTGAGAACAAAGCCTACTTTCTCAAGAGATTTCACTTCATATTATGTTCATCTTATGAAAGATTGGTCCTTTTTTACGTAGGCTAAATAGACAAAATTGTTGATTCGTTGATTGCATACTTACACTTCATATCCCCACACAATGATTCATATCATTTGCACATAACTAAAACTTGTGAAGCTTGAGGGGCACACCTATGAATTGAGACAACAAACTTGAATAAGTAGGGGCAAGAACACCCCAATGGTAGTCAACTTGGTATTTATCCTTGTAGTATAATAAGGTTTGATGGTTTTTTGCAATGTTGAACACTAGACGTGTGAGGTAAAGGGAACATCGTTTTATATTCCATAATTCATCTTTGCATAGATCTTCTAAGACCTCAACACCTCCATTAGTGATATCCACAACCTTATACCGATTAGCATTGCATGAAAGTCGTTCAATTTGCACATATCATTCTTTTGTTTGGGTGTTGACACATGGGCGAGAAGAATTGACACAATCGTGCCTATGTGAATCCCTTTTTGATCCTAGAAGCAAATTTGGCTTCTATGGCAAGAACCAAAGATTTCTTCCCCTTCCATGTGTGCAATTCTAATTATGAAATATGAGCCTAGTGTATATTTCATAATTGCCTATGCAAGGTGTTTCAAGTCACTAGATTGAGTTGTTTTACACATGATAAATTCACTCCTATTAGGCCCTTGACCTGATGGACCACCCTTCTTGAAATAATAATACAATGTTGTAACTTATTTGCTTCAAAGCTTGAACATAATCATCAAAATTTGTAATGTACAAATAAGATCCCCTTTTCCTTAATTGTTGAAGCCATATGTTATGAATTGTTTCTTAAAAGTTGCAAGTGAGCATTTCCGGAAGCTTCTCCAAAGGAGTTTTTTACAAAACATAATATTGTCTATTAACCTCATTTTCAAATGAATTCTAACATATTGTAAACATGCCATCCAAACAAGATGGGATGGAAAATGTGAAAAAAGGATGGGAACATTACACGTATCATAAAACCTCCCCATTGTTTGACACAAAAGTGCCAAAAATTGAACCAATTATCCAACTTTTGAAGCCCAACTGCATTCGCAGCCTTTTCATTAGCATCAAATAATGAAATAGTGAGCATTTGTTTTTTCCAACAAGGTGGCACTCTTGTATTCATAACACAAGGTCTTGTGTTGTTCGTGCATCTCTTGTTTGATTTGTTGTTTTGTGTGTGTGTATATAGATTGAATCTAGTGGATATAACACGTTTGCTCCCTATTGACCATTAATTCACTTGGATCCCCATTACCATACATGATTTGCATTGTGTTCCAATTGGCTTGAGACCAATGACACCCTTGAAGTTTGGATTAGGAACACCATTTTTTGACATCACCTTATTCAACTTTTGCCATAGGACACATTGAACATATGTGTTTTCAGATTACATGTCACAAAGGGCAATCATCATCACTTTACAATAGACTGGAAAATACACATGGTAGGCAAGGGTTCTCCAATCTTGGACACATTTCACATGATCAAACATGATCCAAGGTATTTAGAGGTCACCACCAAGTTGCATTCATTTCATCAAATCATATCTACTATTATTTCCATCCATAGACATCTTGAACAACAACATTTTTTTTCCATAATGTTGTCTTGGAAAATAACTATCTTGAATGTAATCATAACCACTATTGGCCTTTGAAAGCCAAAATGCTAGAAACATATCCTTTGTTACTTTGACAATGCTTAAGAAATGCAACCATTTCCTAACATTGGGAAAATTGAGGGTTGTGAACTTGTCCATCATTTTGCACAATTTGTCTCCTTTCAAAGGTTCCACCGGCTTCTCACCATCCTCATTAAGTAAGTGTTGGGACAAAAAAAAATTCTTACAACCAATGCAATGATTGACAAAGTGTGAAACACCTCTTATTAAAACAAGGTTTTGACTTGTTCAATGACTTCTCACACATGCCCTCTACCACTAGATGTTCATGTGTACCTAGGTGAATCGTCACTTGAGTCAAATTTTCTTGCTTATGCACAATGTAATGCATGTGGGCTACACATGTGTTGACACAAAATGACTCAACATTGCAGGTTTTGCAATTAGGTGGACTAGGAATGAAATGATCATTAGTGAAAACATGAACAATATCACCAATCCAAGCAATTTCATTGGGGCTACCTTGTGAAAAGTAAGGTTGAAATCATTCTTGATGTTTATTATTTCGACCTTACACCAAAAATGGCCATCATATTTTTTGTCCATTCCTTGCATCTAACCAAAATGGTTGTGGAGATTATCAATTGGTGGGAGTTCAAAAATAACATCCCCATCAAATGTGGATGGAATGTAAGGAACATGTTCAATTGTAGTTTAGTTTTCTCAACTTCAAGGTGGCATGGTAGGCAAAAGACATTACCTTAAGGCAATCCACCACAATAAAAAAAGAAGGGGTAAACATAGATGCAACCTATTGAATGGATTGGAGTGGAACATAAGAAGCAATAAGATTCAAAAGTGAAAAGTTAGAGGGGTGTATAAAGAAATTGACAATGTTTGAGTCCATCCTTGTTGGAAGAGTCGCACAAGTTTATGAATGTAGTTTCATAATCTTGAGTGACACTGATTGGTTTGTCCTTAACATGAACACCATCGGTGGCAACATTGGCAATAAACACAATAGTGCCTGGTGTCAAGACAATGTTTTGGGAGAACTTTTGAAGAGATTTTCCTCAATGATCCTAAATCTTCCAACATTGAGAATGCATTACAATCCTTGGGCACTAGGAAGTGGAATCTAGTAGATAAATTTAATAACATTGTCATCACACGTATTGTCCTTAGAAATGTGCACAGTTCCAAGCTGGAAACCAAACATTACACACAAACATTTTTCAATAACATGCATAATTCCAAAATCATTAGTGAGGAATGTCAACTCAAGTTTACCCTCAACATGAAATGTTGCCATTCTACAATGCAATCACAAAATATCCTCCATGAAGAAAGAAAGACAAACCCAGTTTCCATGGTAATTTTTTTACATAGTCCGCATGTGTTATGTCTAAGGAGTAATTATTTTATCTATGATACAAAAATTATTGTATTCAACATAGATTGAATTTAAACAAACATGATGCAAGGTTACATCAACATCAAAACAAACGTGATTGATGTGATGTGACAAGACTAATGTTGATAACCTTGGCGTGACTTTAACTTTGCACCAACCAATGAAAAATGTTCAATCGACTTGAAAACATTGGATTTAAACCTGGCAAAATCATTAAAACGCGTAAAAGAATTGGCTAGAAGGGTTATGTGCACTAAAGTGGATTGATCAATGGGGGATTGTCCACCACTACCTTCTAATGCTTGTACATTGGCAATTTATTTGGAATCCATTCCTACTCCCAAGGATGGCTAAGGCGGTTTATTGAATGTTTATTGAAGATGACGATGTGAGTTCATTTTCAAGGACCTAGGTTCCTAATGATGGGCACTATCACTAGATAAAAGATTATGTTAACATTCTTCCCATGGAACAACGAGCTAAATATACCGTTCATATTGTCGACTAACTTTTCAATTTCTTACAATTGTGATTATGGGTTGTTGCTAAGCTATGGTCCACCCGAGGCCATGAAGTTGTTATTTTAGTTTGATCTCATTGTTTTAAGAATTTGAACAATTGAAGTTAGAATATAATGATGTTCCAACTTGATCATCAAAATGACATTCATTTTTTATAGGTAACTTAATACTAGTAAATATATTACTATCATTTTTTATGTTTAATAAGCAAGTCTTAAAAGCCTTCATAGACATTTGAGATAGTGTCAAAGAATTATCCACTACAAGTGCAGAACTATTAGATATGAATACAATTCTTGCTTTAAAATACAATTCTCTAAGAGATACAACATCTCTTATAGCTTACTCATGCAGCATCTCTTTTTCTCTCTTCTATCCAGGGGCCAAAACTGCGATTATAGACATGATTTTGCACTAATATGTGATCAAGATATCCTTTAGATACACCCAATAGTAGCAGTCTTTAAAGATGTTAACATGAACTTAAACATGTCATTAGACTTCATGTTGTTATACTGGATTAAGGGTCAAATTAGAGTTCAATCTTAACAAGAGATTAATTACCAACAACCCAACCAAAATACTCACTAACCCCAGATTGACATATAGGTGGATGAAATTTAGATGGATGAATTTTTAAATACATCCAAAATATGGATGAATTTTTTCAATACTGAAAAAGAAGATAAGGAATAAGGATGGGTGACGTGGCCTCACCAGCGTCCAGTATTTGTGGAAAGCGCTTAAGGCCTTCTTCTCAAAAACCTTGAAAAAAATCATTTGAATTTAATTTATTAAAAAATATTTAGAAAATCAAGGGTTCAGATTTGACCCTTGGAGCCCTTATCCCGAAGCTACCTTGAAGCATACGAGCCTAACTCGCGTCCTGAAATTCATCATTCTTCAGCAGATGCTGCTATTTCGAAACGCTTGCCAAAATCACAATCTCGTTGTGCCTCATTTTGGGTGCCGCAGATTGTTGTTGGCAAGAAGGCTAGCAGAATCAACAGCTTGCATATGCATGTTTCAATAAGGCTTTTCATTCACCACGAGGTTGTTTTGCCAGAAGAAAGAAGAATTATGGCCAAAAAGTCTTCTTGTTTGTTCATGCCTTTGCTCTTTGATTCTGGGTTTCGTTGCTGGTTGCTCACTCGCTTTGCTTCTTGTCTTCCATTTGTTCTGCTTCTCGTGCTCCTTACTCTTCTCGCTTACACCATTATTCCAATTAAGATAGCCCTGTTTTTACTCATTCAAATTGAATCCTACATTGTTCCAGAACGCCATCTAGAGCCTTGGGTGTTGTTGACTTTCGGCGGTAATGTCTGGGAGGTAGTTGTAGTACAATAATGCTTCCAAAACGGAAAATTCCATCCCCACCCACATGGCACAAATCTCTATCTACTGTTGAATCCTTCGTGAAGGTCTTCAACGTTGACTTGAAAACTTGCCACCTGCCACCGGTGTAAATACTAGCTAGCAATCTGTGCCACCAGCCACAATCTCTCTCTCTCCGCTGTGTCTTTTGTTTGTTATCATGTGAACACTCCACTAACTAGTATTTCCACCCAAACAAACTTATGTGAAGTTCGATTCAGAACTTTGAAACCCACTAAACATGGGATGTGGCCATTGGAAGAAAGTTGATTAGACAATAGGAATCTTCATCTTTGTCAAACATTCAATGATCAATACAAAGTTGCTTGTGCAAGCATGCACATTTTAACAACACATCGTATCATCAAATGTTTTAGTCTGATGATATCTATAGCTGCAAAAATCAGAGCTGAAACAAAAATCAATACCTTACACCAAGGTCAGTTTTGTCATTCAATAATCCTTCAAATAGTGAAATGAATTTTTGTGCAAATGTGAAGCTGATTTGTTGAAAACCATCATAATTATTGTAGCCTAAATCTGAATAATTTCACTAACAAATTAATTTTTTGAAAAAAATAGTGCTTTGCTATGTTGTGCGCTACCAATGATGATTTGGTTTATTGTTTATGTGGGTTTAGAAATGTCGTAGAGTTTAGGAATTTGTACAATGGGCATTCATACCATGTTTAAAATTTAAATGTTCTTTGTGATTGTTTTATTTCTTCAAGAAGTCAGTATGTAGGAACCCAGAAGACTACATGACTAGAACTTAAAACATCTGCTAAACTTTAAAGGGTTTAAAGCAGAGCATAAAATTAGGTCTTTGAGGCAGAGTATGATAAACTGAGATTCTCTAATGACATATGAGTGCGTGGGAAAAATGAAGAGTTGCATGGGGCAAGGGAAACCTGGGCTGCAAGAGCAAGATGATGATGGCTTTGCTATCAAAGTATGAAGAGAGGTTTTGCACCTGTTTACCTTCCTGGGCTGGACTGCCTGTCAATTATCATGTTCAACAGCTTGAAAGGAAGGATGATGAACTCGGTCACTGTTTTTCACACAATACCACACATAGTAAGCATAATCTGCAGCAAATTTGAAAAAGGCCATGGTTAGAAAAGCTCAGCCTTTTTTGTGCTGTGTGGTCCTGGGGCCACAAGCTACTCACTCTCCTCCTACCTCATCTGCCAGTGATGTTTCTGTTGTTTCCAGGACTTGTGTTGAGCAGAGGTATGTGCACTGAACTGTTCCAGTTTCATATCTCACCTGTGGCCTCCACTCCATCTAACCAAACATCCGATTCAGATACGCCTCTAAGGATGTTGCAGACTCAGTGGCTTCAGAAGCTGCATGAGGAAGCACTCATAAGAATGTGTCTTCTAAACATTCGGTTCCTTTGATGCCTCAAAAGCCGGAGGGATGCTTTTACTGTTCCTTTAGCCCCTGCTACCCTCTGGAAGGGTTTCAGGTGGAAAGAAAGGGTCAGACCCAACAGTGGAGAAAATGGTGAGGGACCAGCTCCACCAGGAGGGTGAGGTGGAGAACCAATCGAGCATGGTGGTGTCAGTGCTGGCAGGTCCACAGGAGTTTGCAGGCACTAGTAGGAGGAAAGCTGGCAAAGGGATGTCTCGAATTTTTGTAGTTGTTCTTGCTGATGGGGTGAGGTATGTAACTTACTCATGTGTGCTCCCATCAGCCGGTCCTCAACCACACATTATCACTTCCTGATGTGCTGATTTCTTGCACAGGTTTAACTTCTCTCTCCCTATCTCTCTCTCATATATCTCTCTCTTCCCCTCTTGCATGTGAACATGTGACTCTCAACTAGAACAGAATTTTTCACAATGGTGTGGTTTCAGTTCTTCCCTTCTATGTTGTCCTTTCTTCCTGGTTCTGAAGTCCATATCTGGAAGTCTTTCTTTGACTTCAAGGAAAAGTTGTAACCTTTTTCCAGCTTTGTTAATTGTGAGTATGGAGATTTCTTGATTCTCATAGATCTACTTCAGTAAACAATATAAGGTTTAAACTGAAGGAGCTACAGCATGGTTCCCAGTCATTAATGTGTTCATGCTTGAGTTGTGGTGTTGGTGTGCAGGATTCTACATGGAAATTTGTTATCAGGAAAATGCATATCAATGTCCATATCTACACTGCAAGATTGCATGATGTGGTGCACCTTGCTGGTTTGTGAGTGCTCTACTCAAAAACATTTTCTTGCAGCTCCAATTGGTTCACGTCAAGAAGCATCAGAATTGAAGACCCGTCCTCTGAAATTTGAGATCAAATTACCTGTGAAAACTGACTCCCTACCACCTTTAGCTCAGGATTCATTGTACAGGCCTGGTCCCCACCCATAGCGAAGATGCGAAAGTGGTTATGGATTACCTGTAGGCACATGTCATCATGCTTTTCTTTCACTGTTAGGCAGACTTTTTGGGCTTTAGAGCAAATAATTTTCTCTCATTTGATTCTGGGAGGTTTGAGGGTAGATTTGTGGTGTAAAGAAATTTGCATAACAGTTCTAAGCATTTAGCATTGATACGGTGGTGCCCTATTTTGTGAATGACACGTTCACATATACTCTTATATTCAACCTGGATGGACATTCTTGCACTATACAATGGGTCATGAGTTGGTCAAGAAGAGTTTGGAATCCTATCTTTGTCTAGTGGCTTCATTGAATGTTATGTGGAAGTGCAGTTACTTTGTCCTTACATGCCCAATTCTTAGATACCACCTCTAACCTCTTGGGTCTTTTAGGTGTAGCTGATCAGGTCTTCAAGCTGCAGTTCAAAAGGTGGACAGTAGTTGAAGACCTGAGTATGAGGGGAAATGTGGACTTATAAGGTATGCTGGAGGTTCAAGAGCTGAAAGGCAAATCCTTTGAATATGAGGAGAAGCTCTATGTATAGTTCTCTGGTCCCAAGCTTCACTGTACCTAGGTCAGCCATACTTGCCTGCAAATGGTCGAACTATCAGGTATGAATTCTTCATAAGTCAAGTTGCATAATAATATCTTGTAAAGCCTTTCCAGGTTTCCCAGTGTCATGATCTTGACCATGGCTTTGGGTCCAAGGACCTTTCATTCTCTTGCTCTTCTGACTTTTAGAGCTAGATTTTCAGTGCTTCATCATCTGCTGAACAATCTGAAATTTCTCTGCCTTAACCATACACAGCTCACATCCTCAAAAAGCTCAAATTACTTGGAACAACTTTGCAACAGTCCCTCAAGTTTTCTACAAATGTGTTGCCAACTAATGGTAAAACCTTCTTGGATCCTCACTGATGATGCTACATGAGAAAACTGAAAAATAAACACACATGGGTCTGATAGATGTCCACTATCATTCAAAAATTTTGTGATCGTGTATGAACCTTTTAAGTAAATACAGAATGAAGACTCTTTTTTTCACTTAAGTTGAAAGTGTAAGAATAAACAACTAGCATTGTCATCAACATAAAATCTAGGTAATGCACATATTTAGGCAACTTTTTAAATGCTCACAATTGGATTTTTTTTCTTGAACTAGATTTTTTTGGGTGAAATTCACTTTTTAGTTAGTAGAGCATATATGTTGGGTTCAAATTGTTTAGAAGTCATCAACAAACCCATCAACAGTTTACCCTGTTGAAAATCAACAGTCACAAGCCAATGTTGGGGACATATTCAATCTAAGATATTACAAGAACCCAGAAACAACAATGGATATCCTGAAAATTTGGTATATTTATGCAACATCAAATGTTGTGCAAAAAATGGTGTTGATTATCAAGAGAAGTGAAAACCAGTAGCAAAATGAAGGGTTAGCACACTTGAAGCACTCCATGTGCAAATGCTATTCTCAAAGCTCTGCAAATCAATTAAAAAAGGAAGTTTCCAATAGACTCATCCTACCTACTAAAATTCTCAGTCTTAGACAGTTGGTTTGAAGGTACTCTACCGACTCACATTTGGGCTTCTTAATCAACTGCTTTTCATGGGCTGATTTTTCATTTGGGCTGCCATATTTGGTTTTTCAGATTTGTCTTTAAAATGAAATGAAGAGTGCAATAAGATAAATTCCAAAACCCTAAACCTCATGTCAAACTTCAACCATAGGGTTGTCACTTGTCACATGTGTGAACATCTCACACTGAGTTCATTGTTGTGGTTTCTCAATAGTAGTTTCGAGAGGAACCATGTAGTATGAAAACCAATTCAATTCTCAAATTCATATCCAAATTCCAATGGTTTTGAATTGCAATGTTTCCCCCCCAACATGTATTTGAAATTTGAGTAAATTATATGCTACATATACACAACAGATACTTTTGTAATCCTCCTTTATAAGCTTATGTAGACTTGACACCAGAACAATGTGGGAAAAGGTGATTCATTGGTGCATGATTCACTGACCCTAAACTCTTATGAGAATTCGAGCAGTTTTCATACTCACCAGAACAAGGTTCAAGACTTTTTCTTGAAATCAAAGAGAAAATTCTGGATAAGGACTGAAGAACCAGGAAGGACCAAAAAAACACTTAAAAAGGGAAAAAACTTGATTGAAGAATGAAAAAAACCAAAAAAACTAGCAATATGAACAAAAGTGGCAGTCTCTTGTTCAGGGACCATCAACAATAACATGCATGACATCAACTTATTTATCACAACTTCCTCAGTGACCTCATTAACTCCCTACATGACAAAGTGTTGACATGAGTAACAAATTGAGCACAAATCCTGAATTCCAGAGTTCTGAGAGAGTTGTCCCCAAGAAAGAGTGAGTCAATTACACTGAATGAGAGCCCAATAGAGCTAAATACACAATGAGTTGCAGATCCAAAACTCCAAGTTCACATTGATTTTGGAGAAGGCAACAATTGGCCACCCTCATGAAGGAAACTCCACCAGAAATAAACAAAGAAAAGAAAACATCATCTAAAGAGTATAGAGGTGCCATGGAATATATGCAATTGCATTGCCATATCTTACTACACTGGAAAGCTGGGCCTAGACAATTTTAAAGAGCATGAAGATTGGTATCAAATTGTCTAGATTACCTCAGATCTACAAAAGAAAAATAACCCTGAGGGAGCTTCTGTCATATGTGAAGAGAAGCCTGTTCTGCATGGTACCTGATTGAAAATCTCAGGAGTTTCAGCTCGCCAAGTGCAATGGTTAGCACTTGCAAAAATCTAATGTCCACAGCCAAACACCTAGTTCACAATTGCTGCCCACTCCACCTAAACATAAAACCATGTCAGACACCTTCACTAGATAGACGTGGTGACAGAAGTACCTCATATGGTCTTGCTGCTGATCAGAGTACTGCCATGTGAAGTGTGTTGTGCTGCAGTCCACGGAGGTCATAATCATTCCAACCAGTTGAACAACCTCCATTCCCACATGTCCAATTATGTTCTGCACTCTTGTGGTGCTGGGATTGTAAAAGCTCTGCAGTACAATAAAATTCAACCAATACAACCTACTGCAAATCCCTCCCTATTTGATTTCTCTGCTCCACACAGAGATGCAGATGCTACAACATACCCGCACATGTGACTTCAATCAATTGAGCACATGTACATCCAGCCTTACATACACAAATACTGTAGCATAACAGGGTGTGACATTGATCCAAGCTACTGCAATCATCTGTGCACCACACTGACACACAAGTGTTGCAACTTTTGGAGCTCAGAATGCATCAGGAATTTCCTGAAAAAATTCCACTCAGGTGGCTCTTGGAAATCCCATCTTCAGAGAACTCTGGAGTGAAAAATCCCCCAGGTGCTTTCAGATACCAGAGGCAAAAGATAATATACAGTACAGTGTGAAAATGCAATACAGCTAAATGTTCATCATCATCAATTTCATTAATCACATTTGAACGAAGTTGTTAGCTCATTGAAAGTGGAGGGGAAGATCCTTCCTCCAAGGTGCTTACTTGCCAAGAAAACCTGCCAAAAAACTGTCTATAAGTTCAATTTATTCAGCCTTGATCCGGGGGGGGGGGCTAACACTGAAAACATGAGGACATCCGCCTCCAGCCTACAAGGACTGCTCATCTAGGGCTGAATGTTTTCCAGGCCTCGATCCACGCCTCCATAGAGGCTGCAAGCTCCAAGAAAACAGGATCCACAGACGATAATCTCGACCTGACTTGCTTGGCAATATCAAGGTAACAGTCCTCCACCGTCATGGCATTACCTGGTAATCGGAGCGACTGGAAGAATGGAGCAATGCGGTCCAGTAACAGAAGCCCCTTGTTGTCCTTATGCAGAGCTTCGAGATCGTGCTTAGAGCTGCTGTTATGCCAAACATACGGTAAGCCGGACTTCACTCCGTAGCCAAAGTGATCGCAAATCGATTTGGAGCAGAACCCGGCCCAGATATCGTCAATGCTATTGCCCCTGAAGACGGTCCCGTTTGTTGTGTTCGCGCTGATAAATCCTTTTATCGGTGGCGTGAACATTGCGGCTCCGATGAGCGTCTTATCGAACGCCAGGTTGATACTACTCATTGAGTACATCACATTCTGCGGCACCGTGATGACAGCGTCCACGTACCTCTGGTTGCTTTCCTCCGCCTTGGCAAGCAAGGTGTTAGCATCATAATCGGGCGCATTGAGCCACAATCCGTGCGAGATCGCCGTCGGCACACCTTCACGCAAGCTGAACGGATAACCCCGCACGAAATCTGCTCCATCTCGGTAAGGATCATACAAGGTATTGAAGAAGAAAGGAGTAGCGGGAGTCTCCAAGTTACTCACATGTTGTCGCAATGCATCCCCAATGAACCCCGTCGACGGATCTACCGCCGGCACGCAATCATCATCCAGACAAAATATCCACTTCTTCTTGGACACCAGGTATCCGAAGCTCTTGCACGCATTCCCACTCAAGCTCCGCAACAACGACGACGACGCTGCTGCTGTCAGCTTCCGCCCCAAAAACCTGGCCACATCCGCAGCCGTATACACCTCGGCATCAAACCCCGCCGCCACTTCCATGGCTTTCTTTTTCTGATCCCCGCCCCCGACCTCGCCTCCACTCCCTCCTCCCTGCAGGATGATGATCAAGTGAAACGGCTGCAGCGAAAAACGCCACGACTCCAAAAATGAACACAAGTCTCCATTCCTTGCTAAAACTATCACATCCACATCACCGGCACAACCAGCCTGCTCTCCTCCCCCCATCTCCTCCGCCTCCTCCTTTCGTCTCTGCTTCCTTCAGCGTCGCTCGAGAGCTTCTTGTGCAGCAAACCGCGCAATGAGACCAAAAGCCGTGCTTGTGTCAGGCTTCGAGCTCGCCACCTCCTGTCTATAGTGACTGAGAATGGACAAGCCGAAATAGGTCTTAAATATTAATCAAAGTCTAAACCAAAAAAAAAAAAAAAA
>Ga0209611_10006649_pt1 | contig 18822 bp, 21 predicted proteins | sample S1TSphgellanicum_3_FD_187693 | JGI IMG/M metagenome (GOLD analysis project Ga0209611, IMG submission 187693) | Host-associated microbial communities from peat moss isolated from Minnesota, USA - S1T2_Fc - Sphagnum magellanicum MG (SPAdes) (version 2) | ecosystem: Host-associated > Plants > Peat... | reverse complement strand
GCGTGAAAATGCTGGTTACAGATGGGTGGGAGAATGCTCATGAAGATGCACCTGCCGGTGTGTATACTCGAAATGTTGTTTACACAGAGGTGTTATAACATGATCGTGCAAACAATAAAGCTTAACAGAGCGTTTGGGGTGGCTAGAGTGGCATAGCCACGGGTTACCCATTAGTCTAGGTTAAAACAAAAGTTTCCCAAAAACCCTCCAAACACATTGTGGTAGGTACCTAGTGTACCTACCCTCCAAAACACCATTGTGGTAGGTATTGACCAAGTGACCTCTAAAAGGGAAAAAAAAAAAGTCCTCATACATACATTGTGGTACCTAGTGTACCTACCCTCCAAAACACATTGTGGTAGGTACCGACCAAGTGATCTCTAGACCCCCAAAAAAAAGGGTCCAAACACAATTTGGTAGGTACCTAGTGTACATACCCTCCGAAACACATTGTGGTAGGTACCTACCAAGTGACCTCTAATTTAATTTGAAAAAAAAAAATTAAAAAAAATCTGCCAAGGGTCTGCATCTAGGGAATTATGACGGGGGTTTTACTGGGCTTCTTGTACCATTGTCATCAAGCGTTGTTGTCGCGTGTGATGCTAGAGCCTCCTGGTCCTTCCGGAGTGCTCTCCCCCATGACCCAAGAAGAAGAAGAAGAAGAAGAAAGAGAGGAGAGGAGAGGGAGAGCGAGCGCGAGAGAGAAAAGAGAACTGGTTTCTGTTAACAACCTTTGCAAGAAGGAGGTAAAAGCTGGACTTCGGATCTTGGAAGAATGGAGGAACCAAGGGCTAGGGTCGTCTTTCTCTTGTTGGGGACAATCTTAGTATGCCTCCATGTCTGCACTGCAACCGAATATGATCACAAGGTAAAAAGGATAAAAACACACAGAACTAAACCTCCTCTCAATGCTACTGAACTAAGAAGCTTTTCTTCTTGCATTTTCTCTTTGTGTGGAACCTTCTTCAAGCGTATTCCTCCTTCATGAAACCCTAAAACGGGGTTTACATGTATTTATTTCGTAGGGAAGCGGCACTCTATTATGTGTGTAGGTAGTTGGAGTTTGTGAGATCTGGAATCGATCTTTGTGAAAGGAAGTTCCAAGGTGTGCTGCATATAGCAGCAGCAAGTGCTGTGAAATCTCTAGCAATTGTGTCTTAGGGTTTTTTTGTTCTCTTAAGATTTTGACAGGTTTTTGTAAGGTCAGCCTAGGAGCAGATTAAGAGCTAACAGCAGCTTTTTTTCTCTTCAGGATTGCATGTGGATTTTTAGAAAGAGTTTGACTGCAGGAGAATGTCAGTCTGTTAGGGTCTGCATTTTCCTCGGAATTGAGCAGGCAATGCATTGTTACAGTCTTCTTTTCATAATTTGAATTTCTTTTTGGGAATGGTTTTGAGCAGTATGCAGTCGGGGATACAGTAATGCTGTGGGTAAATAAAGTTGGACCATACAACAACCCTCAAGAAACATATAACTACTACAGTTTGCCATTTTGCAAACCTGGAAAAGGTGTCGCAACACATAAATGGGGAGGACTTGGTGAAGTGTTGGAAGGGAATGAGCTCATTGATAGTGAGATCAGAATTAAGTTCAGAAGTAAGTGACTTTCAAACTCTTGGCAAACTTATGGAAGTGATGAAAGCTATGAGACGGGTCATGCACCCCTTTGATCCACACTTATGTTGTGGGACCAACTTCACACACCTTATAATAGGTACTTCAGAGAATTCGAAGTTGGGGTTTTAGAACTCGAAAGCAGATGGATATCAGTTTTGTAAAATGGGATTCTTGTGCTGAAGCCAACCTTAGGTTTTCAAATTCAATGGTGAAATGGAAATTGGTTTGTGTGCCCATTGCTTATGAGTGCTCAGTGGTCCTCCTCACATTATTCTTGTTCCCTGAGTTGGCTTTTCTGACAGCTCCAATGGAGAAAAAGACAATCTGCAGTCTTGAACTCACAGATGATCAGGTGGATGTTTTCAAGGAGGCTGTTGCAAATACCTACTGGTTTGAGTTCTTTGTAGGTATGGTTCTACATTTAGAGACTGATTCAAACAGATTTGTTTGCATTTTGTTAGCTCTAGCTAGCGCATGATTGTCCTTGGTGGTTTTTTCTGCTGTATACTTCGTTTTCCCCCCCAAAGTTTCTGATCTAGCATTTTAGAAGTAGTTGGTGTTTCAGGTCTTCCTCTGTTCTCCACAAAACATTTTCCTACAAGAGATTGCATTAATCCAAGTAATCTATTTTCTAATAGACAGTAAAATCCCCCTCCTGCTGTTCAAACAGTATAAATGTCACTGCTTCCTTGGACACATGTATATGTAATAATGATAATAGTGTGTAAGCACAAGTTGTAGATTCTGATTTCAAATTCCTCAAATACAATTGTCTGATAATAGCTGGTTTGGATTTCTGTATGGGGACATGTGTCTACTTGGCGGAGGAGTTTCAGATGATCTGCCACTGTGGGGTATGTGTTTCTTCAATAAAGAGCCTGGATTTTCTGATATACTTTGTCTTACATTTCTCTGCTTCAATTTGTTTTGTCATCCTTGGAAGTTTCTACTTATTTTCATGGACATTTATGGATTTCATCTCTTCTTGTGGACACCTTTGTTGACAAGAGGTTTGGCAAGTGATCAAGAACAGGAAACTCTCATGGATTAAGAGTTTTAAATGTGTATGTTTGCAGGGTTTGTTGGAGAGTATCATCCAGAAAAGAATGATGAAAACTCAAAATATGTAATGAACACACACAAGCAATTTTTGATCAAGTACAACAAGAACCAGGTATGTGTATACCTGTGTTTGCAATTAAACATGCCTTTTAGGAGCTATGTGTTTAATATCCTGGTTTTTACCAGATGGAGATATCCATCCGGTGCATCTGATTGCTTGGAGGTGTACAACACACCCGTGTGATTGGAAGTTTGTAGCTTGAGGCATCATAGGTCACTATAGATCATTAACGCCTGCAGTGTTGAAGAAACTAGTGAAGTTTTGGACATTTATTCTCTGCGTTTTTTAAACAGATCATTCAAGTCAACCTGACACAAGACAATCTTCAACCCATCAAAGCTGGAAAAGTTTTGGAGTTTACATATGCTGTTGAGTGGGTTGAGACCAATACCACATTTGCCCGGCGCTTTGATGCCTACTTGGACTATCCATTCTTTGAGCATCAGGTCAATCCTATCTGTTCCATACCTTTAACCCCAAGTCCTAACTAATATACCATCAGTCTTCAGCCTGACATATGCACATCTGTTGACATATACTTGCTCGTATGTGGTGGTTTGAGTGTCTGTTTTCATTCATCATTTTTGTTTTTGCAAAGCAGGATTTTTCTGTTGCACTCTTGTGGTGCTAAGAATGTGACCAAGTCTTCCCATTGCTTCCAGAAATGCAATAGAAACTCAGGATGCAGAGTTTTGTATAATGGTTTGCCTGAAATTCTGGGCAGAGTATTATATGCTTGTCAACATTCACTGTTAGGGGCTGATGATGTTAGTGGGGAGCCATGGCAGCTTGTCATTGCTATTCATGATGAATGTGACGGTCTGACACTTTGTTGGTGACACTCATAATCTCATAACATTAGTGTAATCATTCTTGTCATGTTAGCTTCAAGGCGTTGGTCTGGAGTTTTCTTGGCAGACTCAAAGATATCTTTTTGTGCAAAGATCAATGGTTTCTGATGTTGACCCACATGCTGGTTACACAGATCCACTGGTTCTCAATATTCAACTCATTTATGATGGTTATATTCCTCACTGGGCTTGTGTCAATGATACTCATGAGGACACTTCGCAATGACTATGCAAAATATGCTCGTGAGGAAGATGACTTGGAAACTTTGGTAAGCCAAATGATTCTCAACCATTGTCTCTGAGGTTTGGAGTTCAGGCTTCACTTAAAGAACTTGTGATATGTCATGGATATGGTCTTATGAAACATGAGAGTTTCTGTTTATGAATTTCTCTATGAACTGAACATATAAACAAAGGTCATTAGAAAAGCCACTAAGGCCTGCTCTCCTGAAATCTATTTGCCATTGATGGGTTTTCTTCAAACCTCTTTTACTAAATTTTTTTGGTTTGAGGTTTAGGTGGGATGTATAGTCTAAAAGGTTGGATGGCATCTAGGAGCTAAAAAGGGTTGAGTGTGATTTGGTTAAGGTGGATGCCTGCATGTTAGAGGGAATGAGTTCAGGATTTCAGATCTACAGTCTAGAGCTGCTTATCAAATTAGGAGACAGTGTCATGGTTCAAAAACATGTAGAAATGGCATTCATGTTTATGTGAAGTCTACAGGAGAGGGATGTGAGTGAAGAGTCAGGATGGAAGCTGGTTCATGGAGACGTGTTCAGGGTGCCCCGCAACTTAGTGCTCCTTTCGGCTCTTGTGGGGTCAGGAGCCCAGCTTGCGATGCTAGTTCTACTTGTCATCCTTCTGGCAATTGTTGGGATGCTTTATATTGGGTACATTCATCTCCTATACCCGCCCTCAGATCACATTGGGGGTATCCATGCTCTCAAGCTGGTACAAGTAAAACTGGAAATTTTTCGCAAGAAGACTGTAATGAGTTGGCTGGAAAGAGATTGATCTAGGGCTTGGTACATTGTACCCTGTGACAGTGTGCCATCTAGCTGAAGAAACTGATGTAGTAGGGATTTGTGGTCACAGACGTGGAGCTATTGTCACTACATTTATTGTGTGTTATGCCCTGACATCATTTATATCTGGATATGTGGGGGGAGGATTTTATTCCCGCAATGATGGTAACCGACTTCTACTTTGACCTCAGTGCACAATGCTTGATCATGTAGTGGTGTTATGACAATTTGGAATGGTGCAAGATGCTTATCAGCTCTCAATAATCATATGTTTCAATACTGAGTATAACATTTCTATTGTGACTTCAACAGTCAAATTTGATGCTAAAATGTAAGAGTTTATTTATGCAAAGATGTGGATTTCAAGCATATATTGGATTATATGCTGTATGGTTGTTCACTATTGACATCATGTCTTCCCTCTGTCAGAGTGTAGACTGCTGTGTGGTGTGGCCATGATCAGATTATCAGGAAATTGAAAGTGAACATGAAAGTGATGCAGATGCAAAGCTGAATGATGTAATGGCAGCAGTAGGTGATTAAGTCAAAACAAAAGCATCATGAGTAGGGTTACCAACGTATTTAGGAAGATTATATGGAAGGTGAGGAATTGCACAAGACAGAATAAGGTAAATAGTCAAGACAGAAAAAATATGCTCATCATTGGGACTATGTGCCGTGTGTGCAGGAAAGCATTGGATAAAGTCGATGCTTCTCACTGCTTCCCTGTTTCCATTCACGTGCTTTGGAATTGGTTTTGCTTTGAACACAGTGGCCATCTTTTACCATTCTTTAGCAGCTATTCCTTTTGGCACCATGGTAAGTCTGTGTCTTGTGCCCCTCTATGGAAGACTCTTTGTGCCTATCTATTTGGTGGAGGGCACCACCTCTACTCACAGTTTCAATACAATAATTGCATACGTGTTACTGGTTGAGCTATCACAGTGAACCACTGTAGGCCTTATCTTCTGTTCTACATTGTTATCATGACCAACCTCACAAGGTTTACCTGTGACAACTTGTTGGAATGTCTTCTCAGCATGTCTCAGTGAAACTTTTAAATGCAGACTTTGATAATAGTCGATAGTAGATATGCACATGAGTTTGGAAAGAATGAGATTGGCATTGGATGGTTTTCAAGATGTTGGCATGATTTAGCTGGATTAATATGTATGGTCTTGTTGTATCTATCATGTGGTCATTTAATTAGATTTTGTTCCTTGTTTTTTCCTCTAGTTTTGCCAATTAAGTTTCTGGTATAGCTTGCTATCCTGAAACTTCACATCAGTGTACACATCACTGGATTTTTTGGGATGGTATCAGGTGGTGGTATTGGTGATTTGGACGTTTATTTCATTCCCGTTAGCACTGCTAGGAACAGTTGTGGGCAGGAATTGGAGTGGAGTTCCAGACAACCCTTGTCGTGTGAAAACCATCCCCCGTCCCATTCCTGAGAAAAAGTGGTACCTGACAACTTGGGCAGTAGCACTATTGGGTGGGCTTCTTCCATTTGGCAGTATCTTCATCGAAATGTATTTTGTGTTCACCTCTTTTTGGAATTACAAGGTGCTCCAATCCTGCATCTCATAATGCCAATTTACTTGGTTTTAGTAAACTCCTAATAACTGAAGCATGTCTCAATGTGTCATTTAAAGTCATCTTTTTCTTGTGAAGTGTCTTCTCCTTCATGTGTTCATAGAGAAGAAGTTGACATTTGTGGCCCCTCATAGTCAATCTCTCTGTGCAAAAGCTTTTGTCATCCTGATTCCAAGAATATCTGTATTTTGTTTGATGTGAGCTTGTTTTCAAGGGTTCAACTTTCATGAGTTGTCAGATGCCAACCATACCTTAGGTCAGCTGTTTTTGCTGGGGCACATGATTTAATTGGACCTCCTAGATGCCATTTAATCCAACCCTTTTCTCTTGCAGGTGTATTATGTGTATGGGTTCATGCTCCTTGTATTCCTGATACTTATAATAGTAACCATATGTGTGACTATTGTGGGGACGTACTTTCTGTTGAATGCTGAGAACTACCACTGGCAATGGACATCATTCATCTCAGGAGCATCAACAGCTGCTTATGTGTTCCTCTACTCTATCTACTACTATTTCATGAAGACAAAGATGACTGGCTTCTTCCAAACCTGTTTCTACTTTGGTTACACTCTTATGCTTTGTCTTGGACTTGGCATCCTTTGTGGTAAATTTTACAATGCTTTGGTTGAACCAATTTCTTGTTTTGCACATTTACTGGTGTTTTTTAGTGTTCCTTACACAATAAATTCCACAACATGAGCAGTTTGAGAGACTTCTTGTTTTGAGCACAAGCTAACTTGTTATTTTGTTGTCTGTACAGGTGCTGTGGGGTATTTAGGGTCTTCTGTTTTTGTACGAAGGATTTACAGAAACATCAAGTGTGACTAAGGTTCCCCAAAACCCCATTTCCTCAAACAAGACTTGGTGCACTTGATTTGGTCAAGCTGCTGTTGCCTTTTCAACAAGGAGCTGTAACTCACTAGTTTATCAAGGGTGCTCATTCTTTATACACAGCAGTCACTTAGATTCAAACTAATCTTAGGGTCATGTAGTTGCATGCGTGATTTCCGTACATAGATGAGGAGTCAGTTATCAATCAGCACGGATTCTGTCAGGTGTTTATGCATATAAACTTTTCTAGGTCTGTTGACTGTTGAAGTGTCAATGCCTGAATGTGGGAGTTGGGTCATGAATGTAATGCCAACCTTTTGCTGTCTAGAGATACAAGTCCAGGTTCTTTCTTGTGTCTACCTCAAGGTCCTTCACTCTCATGTTACCATCATAGTGGAGCTTGCTATTCTGTGACATGGCCTGGGGAGCTGTGAACAATGTTGACTGCAGGTGCACCACTGTTTTTGTTGGATTGGGGGGGTTCCTGGCTGGAGACTGAGATTTGATGATCCAGCTTTAAAGCAGTGTTGTTCAGTTTGCTGGGTTGGTTATGCCCATCCAGGTACTTTTCGAATGTAACTTGGGGTTATTATTATTTTGGTAATGACTGTAGCTTATTGGTGATTGGAGTTATGGAAGTGTAAGCTAACCAGAAATTTTAGATTGGAGATTCCATGGTTATGGTGGTGCAAGGTCACATTGTCGTGAGACCCTGGAGTAGTGCCCTTAATAGTAAAATCTGTGTTTGTTCCATGGGAGATAGAATTCAACAGTTTGTGTGAAATAGAACTCAACTGTTTGCAAAGAGAAATTTCCTAGTGTATTTGGAGGGCACCACAAATTTCCCTCCTTAAAAAGAGGTGCGTTATGCTCTTTGAGTGGCAGGAACTGAGTCAGGCCTACTTATGGGTGTAAGATCATTCCTAGTGTTAAGGAGTAGGTGTGAGAACCCTCCCCTCCTATGCCTTATGATCTAGAAGTGTTTAGGTTTATGATAGCTTTCACCTTGTGCTCTGCGGTGGGTAAAGCCCATGAGCGCGGGACATTTCCAAGATGTGGAGACAGGATCACGGAGTTATAGTCTCCTTATTTTCAGAATGCCCATACCATGGGGCATTGACCTTACATATGAAAACTTTTGCTGAAAATTGCCATGTAGTTTGGTGGATCTCCCCAACCACAATTTCTTCAATTTCTTGTTTTTGGATAATTTTTATAATTGCCTTGTAGGCATGGAGATTACATGTAATGTGCTTCAGGTGGGGGAGATTGGGAGATTTGTCCAAGGGTGATTTGTAGCATTTGTTTTAAAGTACATTTGGATCATTTTTTGTAATAGTGCACATCAATTTTTTGCAAGGGGAGGAATTGTGGGTAGTTATATGTATTAAACATGTTAGATATTAATTGTTAAGAAATGAACTAATATTAGTAAATGAACTGATAATTGAACATGGAAGAATCTGAAATGAAGAATCCTTTCACACCATTGATAGTTGAATACTTTTTTTCAAAGTTGCATTTTAAAGAGGTATTTTGCACTACCACCTCCAAATTACTTAGTGAAAAAATGCATGAAATGTATATGGTATGTTGAAAAATAACAATCTTGTCACATGATTTTACCATGTTCAGTTGTATCCTTATCTCTCTTCACAACTTCAAACACTGACTTTTTAAAAATAAATAGATATAAGATATTAAAAAACTTCAAGTACCAACATTTCAAAAATAAATTATTAAAAGATATTAAAAGCTGCTGCAAAAAAAAATTATAATTAAATTTAGGTTGGTTGAAATATGTGCATATTAAAAAATCATATAATAGTAAAGCGAGGAAAAAAAGGTGCCTTCACATAATACTTGTCAAACAATATTTTCTTTGATTCAATTGATGTAAAATTTTAACATTTAATGTTTCTTTTGGGTACATGAACTAGACATTGAATACAACCTTGCAAAAACAAAAATAATGAATTTTTTAAACAATATTGAAATCTTCACACAAAGATTCGTTGATGGTGGTACAAATGGTGTTTAGAAGTTGGAGACAATAGTTAGGTCTATTTTAGGATTACTATTGAAATGAATGAACTATCATTTTCCATCCAAAACCTTAAGTAAGAAGTAGGGCACCAACTAGGTTCATTACATATGGGTTCTCTTGTTGCTACATGACAAACATTTGTATTGCTTGAAGTGTTCCAACTCTTGTTGGTGTGATATTCACACATGTATGATAGTACCCACTTTTTGCAAATATCACATGTTGTTCAAAATTCATATGTAATGTAATTTCTTCCACAATTGCCATAGTAAATGGACCACCACCAAGTTCTTCCTCATCTTCATCAATAGTTTCATTTCTATCCTTTATAGGTGGGGTACGAGGTTTTGACACCTTGCCTTGTGAATATGGTGCATGATGTTGCATGTGATAACATTAGACTTCAATGTAGGAACTTGAAAAGAACATGCATAATAGTATGATGCGTATTAAACTATTCTTGTTCTTGAATGCAAAATATGTATAGAATATAATCTAGTATTGACATAGCAATAAGCTCATGTGTTGCACTAAAGATGTTTTATCACTTTCGTCGTACCCTTGCTTTTGTTTCCCCTTGTGTTATTGGAATTGGTTTTTTCTTTGCTTGAGACTTCTATCTTGTCATTACATCAAATGCAATTGGAAGCTCATTGATCATATTAAAAAATTTCCCCCCCCCATATAATCAACACACCAAAAATGTAAGCATCATAAGGATACAATTTGCCTTGCAAAGTAACAATTTCCAACATGACAGATTATGAGATTGTAGAGAAAATCTCCACAATAACATTTGAAAATAACATGACAAAATGAGTGTGGTCATAAACTTATGATGGTGATTCACAAAGTGACAAACCTTTATCTTCATCATGGATAGCAACGATGATGTGTAATGACCAACCACCCATTGATTTCATTAACTCCTATCAATGAGTGTAGATAAGCATATATAATAACACACCAAGTTTAAATATAGACTTTGTAAAATTTGGTGATGCATCCCATTCTAGCAAAATTAATTACTAATGTAAGTTGAGCAAGTTCTAGTGGAAGCTCTTTAGTAGGAATGTTTATTTCTTATGCTTCATTTGGAAAATTATACAATCACAAGTTCTTCTTTTCTTAAAAAACAAAACAACAAATTCAACATCAAAACATTTTTTATAAATAACTTTTTGCATTGGTCATTTTGTTTGCATGCAAAGTACCTTCTCCTAAATGCATGATGATGACATTTGAAGACATTGGCCTTTCATAATACATCCACTCATGTCCATTACTTATTGTAATTGATTCTAATGAACAGTTGAAAGGTTTAGATCCTTGTTGTAACAAAAGAAGAAATAGTTGCAAACTCAATAGGATTACATTAGAAGTAAAACTCTTTCATATCTACAAAACATGCAAAGGACAATGAATGCTTGTGTTTATTGCACTTTCCCACAAAAAATTAGGGATAAATTTTTTTGTGTTAGTGCAAGTTATTTTTAATAGATTTGATGGAACATGTGAAATAAAGGGATTTTTCTATAGCTATGAAACAATAAAAAGATGAAAAAAAAAGGAGCTAATCATGGAATGAATAAAGTTTAAAACTATAGCCTTGTGTAACTTTGAAAAATCACTATGTGAACACTATAATTGTTTTTATTTTGGGGAATAATTTTTTATACTTGCAAAGTTGAAAACATGAAAAAATTAATGAAGATTAATGATGTTTCAAGAGTATTTTTATATATTTAAAACATTCAAAATAAGGATGTGAATAAGTCTTTTTTCATTTGAATGTTCTTTTTCTCTATTAAATGTGCACAAAATATTTCCAATTTTGTTCTGAGCTCCAATAACTTCAATAGAAGCATCACATGTGTTGAACCCTTTGATTTCTTTTTACATGCCTTATTTCAAATAAATAGATTATAACTCTTACTGTTTTTTCAATATGTTACACCCTATATCATTTGGGAAAAAATGAAAATAACTTTGCACAACATAACTTCACTTGAGTTCCACTATCAAACATAAGTATTATTATATGAACAACATGCATCGTATTGATCATTGGCACATTGAAGACCACTTTCTTCTTGCATTACAAAATGACATGGCATGTGAACAAAAGATTTTGCAAAAAAAATACAACACTTGACATACAAAATTTGTGAATTTCTTTTGACTTGTCTAATTTTGAAGCAAAACAAAGAACTTTTCAACCCCAATGCAATAGAAAACTTACAAACACACAAAAAGAAAATGATCCGCTTCTTTTAAAAGATAGTGATTCATGTTGAAGGCACTAAATACTAGTGAGAATTATTTGTGTTTTCTTCATTGTCAAAGTCCCATTCATTATCCCTTTGAAGTCCTTGAAGACCTTTTTCTACATGAAAATTCCTGCTCGTGGTCCAAAAAGTTTCTCAAGGTCTTCTTATGTACCATAACATCAAGGTCTACAATGATGTGAATTGCATGTTGTAACCTATTGCAAAATGTCTTCTTAGTTTGTGCTTATATATATGAAAGTTCTCCACAAGAATATTGTCTAACAAGGTCATTTTCACAATCCAAATTTTCAAAACTCTGAGCATGTTACAAATCTTGTACTATAGAATCCTATAGAGTGCATCATGTCCAGAGCTTCTCAAAGAAACAATTGTGTTATTTTAATTCTTGATCCATTTCCCCCTTAGAGATGTGTACATGATATACTTCTTCATGATCTTGCACACCTCCTGGTACATTCTTGTTAGAATTATTATTGGTACTTCATTCTTGTTAGCAATGTTCTTGGTGTTTCTTATCACAATTATTGTGAAGAACACTCTAGAAGGACAATAACGAAAAAAAATCTTTTATTCTCTAAGTTTTTTGACAATTGTGATCTTACTATTGTTGATTGAATCTTAGAATTGAGGAAGTAGGGATGATCATGAACCTCATGTTGAGGGATGTTGTCTTCCGTCAAGGTTTGGGATAGAGAAGCATGGAACATTGTTTGGCTTTCCCTTGTTCAATTTTGTGAGTTGTAATCACATATGGCTACAACGGCTCTAGGATTAAGCCTACTAATTATGACAACAATGTCATAGCCAAGTTCTTCAATAGAGAAATCTAATGTACATTTGATATTTGTTATTTGATCTAGAATGATGATGATATTTCCAAACTTTCACAGTTCTTGTGCTTATCATAAGGTAAATGCCAAAAAGAAGAAGCTTGAAACCGAGAAGATCAATAGCAAAGAAATGTTCAAAATTCAAAAGTGAGAATTAATGAAAAAAATTATATTGTACTTATGCAAGAATTTTGTGATATTTTCTTATGATTCAATAGTCAAACAACTCAAGGATTACACATGTTTGCATGATTTCTTGTAGAGTAAAGACAATTCTTTTTCAAGAAATCCCAAGGGGGACAAAGCTGGTAGCCATGATTCATAGAGCAACATAAAGACAAAAAGGTGGTGTAGCAAATGCACATTGGTGTGGAGGAAAGACTTACCTTATCAAAACTCCCCAACCAAATCTTGTTCCTATTGCTGCCAAAACATCATCAACAAGTATTTTACAAAATATGGTTTTTAGAGTTTAAGATTCATTGCAATAATAATGCACCATTTACAAGGTTAATCTACCACACGCAAATCTTGTAGGTCACGAATTGCTATTGATGTTTAGACTTGGGTGAATGCATATTAAGGTGGCTCACTTTTTATCCCTTTCTGAACTTTCTACAAAGTGTACTCTATTCAAATGCCACAAACACATTATAAAATCATCAATTTAACAAAAATATTTATGAATTAAAATTGCCAACTTGAATAAGAATATTTATTGAAGGGTGAAATTCAATAAACTTACACCAATCATATAGTAATGGACTTTTAAAGTGAGCAAATGGACTATGGTCTAGGTTCTACATTAGTAGTCAAATGAATTTTTTGTTATGATTTCATTTCAATATTTTTTATAAGGACTCAATATATGATACTTGATGTAAAAAAAAATATGGATTGAGAAAAATTACAACAAAAACTTTAACCAACAAATAACTATGGACTTTTGAATAACAAAATTTGGACTTTATTTTCCTAAGTCCTTATCTTGGTCATTGTTTATTAGATTGATATTTTTTTCCCCCTAACATGTATGTCAAATAATTATTTAGATGGGCAACCTTTCATATGGATTTTATTAGTTGATTAATCACCACATCGGGCCCACTCAAAATTGGTTTTTAACTATTTTTCCATTATAGTGTTAAAATATGAACTTTTGGGATTGGGACTCTTGTCGCTTTTGAGCCACCTTAACTTGCATCTACCCACTTTTACAATTTTTGCAAATTAATTTTTGGGATTGTCATCATGTTTTGTGGAATTGGGCATGAATTTAGGTGTTAGTGCATTTTCCAGTTGCATCAACATGCAACACCATGTCACATTAAATCATTGTGGATGTGGTATCGCGATTTGGTAGAACAACAAATGATGGTGGAAGTGGTGGTTGTAAGCTGGTTGCAAGAGCTCTAGACAAATACTAGTAGTTGCATTCCTATTACAATTGTTCATGATTGGATATCAATTTTAGTTGTTTACATAGTTGCTTTGAGTTTTGCCTAGTACCCAAAAGAGGTTAAAGTAATTTGTGATAAAAACACATTGATTTTCCTTCATGTAGAGTTGTTGGGTTTCTCTATCTAGCATACATAAGTGTTTAAGAATAGTTGGCTATGTTGTATCCATGGATTGATAGAACATGTTTTCTTTCATGATTAGGAATGTGGTTTGGTTGCAATTGAGAATATCACCTCCATAGCAATGGTCATGAATCACTATAGGGCAATTTAAAGATGATGAAATTGGAAAGGTTTTACACAAAATCAAGGCTATGATGACAATTGCAACCAAGATTTTTATGTTTGTTTTTGAACCTCAAATTGGTGAATGTATGTCTTTTGTAAGTTTCTAAACATTAGCTTTGGTAGCCCATTTGAGGCATTTGGTGTATGGATCTTTTAGTTTTTTTTGGGCCTTTGCATAATATTTTTTAATGTTGCACACTCTAAAATATTTGAAATTCTACCATAATTCTTATGGAAAATGAAGAATTTTAAATGGACGTTTTGAGCTTCAACATCAAAGTAATCATGTAAAGGTTGGCCAATTTACAATTTGGCTTATGAAGATCATGTTGGATGATAATTCAACATTTAGACTAAGTTGGACATAACTTTCTGAAATTTTTTCATGAATAGTCATAATCTTTCATGTCATGTCATTGTTTCCTTTATCTTTCTCAATTTGGTGATAATAAAATTTGATCTTACATGTGCACATATTTCTCTATATCACATCATCCTTATGTTTGGATATTTAGAGATATCTTATATGGTACCTATTAGATCATTTCTAATCCATAAATGTTTATCAATCTATAACTAATTTGTTGTTAAGAGAATAGAAGGGTAAAGTTAGTTCAAGGATTTCACCATATCCAAATGGCAACCTCTTCTTTTCTTGCAACAAGGGCTTATTAGATTGATAAGCTTAGTAGCACAATTTTTTCCATTTGATCCATAAAAATTGAAATGCTATTAAGTTGATTTAATCTTTGGGGAGTGGTTGATGGAACTAACCCTTACTTAGGAGCTATTGATCTAGTATCTCAAGTTGCTTGGACATCTAGAGATTTCAAATCACATTCTAACTTGATTATCCATTGTGGAGATCATCAAATTCAATTGATCATATCTTTGAAAACATCTCAACAAATATGGGCCAAACTTAAATCAACCTATTAACACAAACATAATGCTTCCCAAGTTGGGATCCATGAGTGCATATTCTCTTTTTCTCAATTTGAATCACAATCAGTGACTAAGTTTCTGGAAGAGTGGCAAGGTGCCCTACATGAAGCTGTTGTGGCAAGACTTGTAATTCTTGAATCATTATAAGTTACATCCCTCCTTGCTTCACTCCCACCCTCATGGTGGCCATTTGTTACTACTCAAAGTAGTACACCAAATCAAACACTTGCCGAATTATTGGGTAAGATTTTTCAAGAATCCACCATGAAACAAACATCAAATAATAATTTAGTAAATCTACTCCCTTGTTTGTTGGAAATAAAGGAAAAATCAATGGAGATAAAAACAAAAAATTTCACAATGTTTCATCAAGTATTACTCAATCGACAAACAATAACAAACAATTTTACAAGGACAAGACTTGTCATTATTGTAGGAAAAAGGGCCACATAGCCCCTACTTGCAAGAAATGCAAGTATGATTAAGCTAATGGGATCAACAAACCCCAAGCCAATGCTGATGCTACTACACAAGATAATTCTTCTTCCCCCCAATATAATTATCTATTGTTGGGGAGAAATCACAACAAAGTTATAATGACATATGGTATTTAAACATAGGTGCCATTCAATACATGACATCTAGAATGGATTGGTTTCAAGAATATAAACCAATGACCACTTCTCTCATAGTTTATATGGGAGATGATACTAAAAGCCATGTGGCCAATGTTGGCACTATTTTGATACAACTTTCTATTGGTCAAATTACGAATGTCACATATGTTATGCATGTGCCTACATTGAAGAAGAATTTACTTCCTATTAATAAAGCCACCAACAAAGGACATAGTAGCATGGAATTTTTTAATAATCATTGTGTCATCAAATCAATGGATCAAAATGGTAAAAAAATTGTTTTCCATTGCCAATAAGAAGGCAATCTTTATCCATTTGGTGTTGGTGTGGCATGTTCAACCAACACATCCAATGTTACATCTAATCTTTTTGCCACTACCAAAACACCAACATTGCAAAGTATCTTATAGCATCATTGCTTGGGGCATTTACATTTACATGCCATCAAACAAATGCAAAATTTTCAATTGGTGACAAGGACTAGTGGGGCAATAACAAGCCTTCCAATATGTGAAGGATGCATACTTGGCAAACATCATGTATCAAATTTCCCTTCTAAATTCAATTCATGTTCAATAGAATTATTAGAGTTGGTACACACAAACTGTTGTGGTCCAATGCAAACATCAACTCATGGTGGTGCCAAGTGCTTTGTTGTTTTCATTGATGACTATTCTTGATTTACTATTATTTATTTCATTCATTAAAAAATCAAATGTCTTTGCCATTTTTCAAGCCTATAAAACATTTGTGGAGAATAAAAGTGGAAAGAAAATTAAAATGTTTCATTCTCATAATGGTGGTGAATTCACATTTGGAGTTCTTAATGCATTTTGCGAATTACATGGATTGTTCATTAATTTATAAATTTTTACTCCCCACAACAAAATGGAATCTTTAAACAAAATAATAGGACTTCAATGGAATATGTTCGAAATATGTTACAATTCGCCAAATTGTCAAAATCTTTTTGTGGAGAAGCCATTGCTATAACATGTTATTTTCAAAATTAATCTTATATTTCAATCTTTAGTGGGAAAACTCCATATGAATGTTGGAGGGGTAAAAAATCTATTCTTCATCACCTCAATGTTTGAATGCATTGCTTATGCCCATGTCCTTGATGACACATGAAGAAAATTTGAACCGAATTTCATTCAATGTGTAATTATTAAATATGGTGAAAATGTTGGAGTGAAGGGTTATAAATTATATAACCAAGCCACACAAAAATCAATCTATAGTTGGGATGTGATATTTGATGAACATTATGTGGTATTACCTTTTAAATCCATAAATCCACAAATGTTTTTACAACTCTCATTTCTATGTCAAAGTTGGAATCAATCCAACGCCATTAATGGATGACCATGACTAAACTACTTATTAGTTTGAAGATGGTTCTTTTCCAACTTTTAATTAGGGTGGCATTCCTCCAATTCTTCCACCGCCATTAATGTTGCAACCTATTGGTCCAAGTACTGCTACACAATTTGTTACTTCTCTCCCAATGGATTCTTCTTCAAGTTCTTTCCCATTTGATCTTGATGATATTTATGAAATTGCTCCAAATTTGGATGATGCCAATTCCTTCATGACTCCACAAATACTTTCCATTCAACCACTTAAGACCTCACAATAATCAACAAAAGGTCAATATCTTTTCACAAAATACTAAGATATGGATTTCACACAACCAAAACAAAAAAGTTTCTTTGCACAAGCACTTGCATCTCATGTTGATGACCCAACCTCAATTGTTGTTGCTCTATCAACACTTGATGTTGGACAATGGCAAGCTGCCTTGGATGTTGAATATCAATCCCTAATCTTTAACAATACATGGAGGTTAGAGGATTTACTTCCAAATCAGTCCATGGTTACTTGCAAATGGCTTTTCAAGTGCAAGTATCATGTTGTTGGAACCATTGCAAAATATAAAACTCGACTTGTGCCTACATGGTTTTCTCAAGTCGAAGGGCTTGATTATGGTGGAACATTTTTTCTTATGGTCAAGATTAGTTCTCTCCGCATTTTCTTTGCTTTAATTGCCATTTATGATTATCATATCCATCAAATAGATGTGCAAATAACTTTTATGCAACAACCACCAGGTTATGTATTTGTTGGTCAAGAAACCAAGATGTGTTGATTATTGAAAACCTTTTATGGTTTGAAACAAAGTCTTCATATGTGGTATGAATGGTTCACCACTCATCTTTTGCGTATAGGATGCAATAAATGTAATGCAGATCCTAATGTTTACATTCAAAAAACAAAAAATGGAACTTTCATCCTTCTTGGTCTATATGTTCCTGATTCGATGATTGTTTCACCTAACTTGGCATACTTTGAACAATCTAAAGCTGAATTGGCCAATGAATTTGCCATGGCTGATAGTGGTGATTTATCCTATTGCCTTGGTATTCAAGTGATGTCGTGTAAGGAATTAAAATCCATTTTACTCACACAAGACAAGTACAATTTAGATATCCTTACACAATTTGACATGAATGATTGTAAGCTTGTTTCTGCCCCGAAAAGCTTTTTAGAGCTAAGTTCACAAAAATAATGAGTCCCATTATTCCTACTGAACAACTTGACATGCAAAATGTTCCATATGCAACTATTGTTGGTAAACTTATGTACTTAGTTACTAGTATTCGGCCAAACCTTGCACATGTGGTTAGTCTTTGCATTTAATTTATGGCCAATCCCGGTCCATTACATTGGGATGCTATCAAAAGAATCTTTCGTTACTTGAAACATTCGAATACTTCGGGAGTTTTCTATTCTACAAATGCTAAACAAGAATTCCCTCAAGGTTGGACAAATGCCAATTGGGTAGGAGACCCTTGAGTCTCATAAGTCCACCTCTAGGTATGTTTTTTTATTTGGTGGGGGAACAACGTCATGGCAAAGTAGAAAACAAGCAACAATTGCTTTCTCATCTACTGAATTTGAGTATATATTTGCTGCTTCAGCTACAAAAGAAGCCATGTGGCTTCATTAATCATTCAATGATTTAGGATTTCCACAATCAAAACTTTTATCATTACATTGTGATAATCAATCATATATTGCCTTGACTTTAAATCCCCGATTCCATGATCACACCAAACATAATAAAATTTGGTATCATTTCCTTCGAGAAAAAGTGGAAAATAAGGAGCTTGAGTTATTTTATTGTTCCACTGAAAACATGTGGGTTGATGTTTTCACAAAGGCACTTCCAAAGCCTAATCATAACATATGTTGTGATGCAATTGAACTAAGA
>Ga0209611_10006648_pt1 | contig 18824 bp, 8 predicted proteins | sample S1TSphgellanicum_3_FD_187693 | JGI IMG/M metagenome (GOLD analysis project Ga0209611, IMG submission 187693) | Host-associated microbial communities from peat moss isolated from Minnesota, USA - S1T2_Fc - Sphagnum magellanicum MG (SPAdes) (version 2) | ecosystem: Host-associated > Plants > Peat... | reverse complement strand
TTTAATTAATATTTTATAATATAAATAAATATTTATTTATTAATTTTTATAATCTAAATAAATATTAATTAAGTAATATTTATTTTTTATTTACCATATCTCTTGATTAGTAAATATTAATGATCAAATAATTAAATGAAAATTAATGAATTAATAATTAACTTATTAATTAGTTTTTTATAATTTGTAGTTTGATTAATAACTTGAAATGAAAAACTTGTCAAATAAATCAGTAAATATTGAATATTAATTGCTAAAATATTTAATTGGTTAAATAAAGAGATTAAAATACTAATTAAATTTTTTAAAATTATTTATTGATTAGTCACTATTAAATTATGAAATAAAGAATACATCATTTTTTTAAAAAATTCTTATAATTAATTAATTATGTGTATTAGTTGATCAATTATTATTAATAAACTATTCAAGAATAAATTATAAAACTAAATGATTGATTCATTAAAATCATATTTAGTTAGTTAATTATTATTCCATATTTTACATTATTTAATCAATTTTTTGATATTACTATTTTATGAATAATGAATATTAGTTTGAAATTAAGATTATGTCATCTTAATATGACCTTACCACTATAATTTAATTATACATCAAAATAAACATGGTATATTTGTAAAAAAACCATAATATGAAATCAAGGTGAAATTATTTTTTTTAATATGTTCATAGTATGAAATAATATGAGTTCAACATGCGTTGAATATAGGTTAAATATATTTAAATATGTTTTAATATACACTTCATGTAGTTTTGTTACATGTTAAATATATTTTTAATGTAGTCAAAAACATCTTAATGTACATTAAATGTATGGGCACATTGCAAAAGTAACCAAACTACAACCAAATTTGTGACTAAATGAACATAAGGGCCTATTCTTGGACGAATAATCGAAAAACTTAGTTAATATGGAAGGATGTGCAATATAGTAATCACATCATAGTTGCAAAAATAATAAGAAAATTAAAAAGATGGTTATTAGTTGTAAAAATTATAAAACATAGTTGCAAATGATGGACAGTCGCATGTAGTCGCAAATTGGATGGTTATATAATACAATATTTCTTGTAATGACATTTGCTTTCACTATTACAAAATGTGGGTGCTAATCTTGTTTAGTGGGATTAGTGAATACATTCGAATCCAATGAAATCATTTGGGTTACACATATGAATTTCGTTGTAATGCTTGGTAATTAATTATTTGAATGATTTTTGGACCCCTATGTATGCTAGTGTTGGTTTATTTGAAGTTCATGAAACCACAAGGCTTTTCATGGCTAGGCAGTTGCATATTTTATTTGGAAAATATGGTTTGATGCATTATGTGATTACTTTTGTGAAATATAAAATCAACAACCTAATGTTTATGGCAACAACATTATGTTACATTATTGATTGTCCCTTTGAAATTTCAACGTGTTTACAAAGGGATGTGTTTTGGTCACATCATGCTTGGAGCCTACTAATATGTTAGTAATGATAAAAATGTGGCTACAAGTTTAAAACATGTCAATGTGAAGGCTACCTATGGCAATTTATAGAAGATAATCACATGAATAAAAAAATCAGAAAAGGAAGGCATGAATGGGAAAAGGCATGTGTTGAAAGAGGGTTGCAACCTCAAAAACTCAAAACCCTAATGAAAACCAAATTTGTCGATAAGGTGATTATTATTTGAAGAGACACTAGAATTTAAAGAGGCCATTATCTTGTGTTGTGGGCAACAAAGAGCAATTATTTTGTAGCAAAAAATTCTTAAGGTTGAAGTTTGGGTAATTGTGAAAACACTCACAAATGTTTTGAACCGCATTATCACTACTTGTGTGATGAACTAGTTAGGAGGTCATTGGCTATTATATAATGCTTAAGTGTTCTCATTACATCTATCAATTTTACATTGACTTTGGAAGTTGAGATGAGACATGCTATTGATGTTATTAATTTTCTTGATTTCTTTGATGCTAAGAGGGTCTTTCAAAATTTCATGTGAGCTGAAGTTGTTAAGATGATCAACCTTTTTCATAATTTTTGAAAGTATATCATCCACATCATATTCAAAATATGTTTGCCATTATGTTTGATCCTTGTTTCAAGTTTTTACAACTTGTGGAAAACTATGTGGAACATGGGGATTGGGATTGTATTCATCTTGCTTTTGAGTATGATGCAAATGCAGTATCCCTCTTTTAATGACAGTCTTTGAAGTACTAAACCCTACTATCTAAGCATGTATAACAATAATTGTTGGATTTGATCAGTTTATTGAATAAGACAATAAAATCTTTGGTGTTGGCACATTTGTGGAAAAGGCTTCATATGCAGTTGTTGTTGGGGAATAATATTTGTTCAAGAGGTTATCTGTAATTCTTGCTACATGTTTTAATCCCCTATCTTGGTGGTGAATTCAAAAAGGTCAACTTCCAAATGTTAGTTTCTTTGCCAAACAAATCTTGTGTATTTCAAGATTAAAGTTGATTGAAACTAAATGTGTGTTCAATCTTGTTCATGTGTTGATAGCTCTAAGGCATTGTAAGTTATAGGTGGAAAAATTTTATTGCATCATCACTGTGGTGAAAAACTAGCGTAATAATCCTCATTTGAATTGTTTGCAACATAAGAATTTGACAAATTTTATGAAAGTTGATATTTTATTGGTTGAAGAACATTATGATTTGATTGAAGTATCAAATTATTTTGAAAAATTGAAGTTGGATTATGATTAGGTTTGTCAAGATGAGATCACAAATATTTTTGTTGTTATTCTGTTTAATTAATATTGTTGGAATTTGAAATTTGAAAAAACTTAGTCTTTGTGTTCGTGTTGATTTTACTTTTGGAGTTCATTGACAACAAGGATGATAACTTTTAGTCATGTTGTGTGGGGTTGGATGTTTTTGTGTTTTAGGTGGGGTGTGGTTAGAGTAAGAAGCTTGTGTTGTATTGGGCAAAGTTCTTTAAAGAATCAGGGTTCAACTTTTCCACAAGTTTATTAGTTTTGCAAAAAAATATGTTCTTGTAAAGCAAATGTGTGATTGCAAAAATTAGTGTCAAACATCTAAATTTTTTTCTTAACCTTTGTACATATCTTGTAATTATCCTAAAATTTTGACAAATCCATATCCATCAAATGAAAAAAATTGAAAAAAATAAATCCACTATTACAAATGTATTACTAATCTTTTTTAATGCATATTCTTCTATCAATTTTTAAATTAAAAATGCCATATTGATAACCTAGGCAAAACCTCAAAACTTCATATCTAGCCTTCATATCTGGACAACATTGGTTTTAATAATCACCCAACACTGATATGAACCCTGCCCAGCTACATATGTTTAGGTTCGTGATAACTCTCACCTTGTGCTTTATTACAAGTAAACCTCACGAGTGAAAGACATATCCCAAATGCGATTTCACATTGTGCTCTACTATGGGTAAAGTTCACTAGTGAAGGACATTTCCACAAATGCATTGTTGGACTTGTCCTAGGTCCACCATGAAGCTTTACCCTACACATAAAAATTGTAACAACAACAATGTATTTCTTGGGAATCTTTTTGAGAAAAACTCACACTTTTTGACATCACAAAACTAGTTTAAAAGTTTATTGTTGTTTTAGAAAACCATTGTGAGGAGGAAATGAGAAGGAATACAAAAGGATACAAGTCCTATTAAAATTCTACCAATGTAAAAACCAGTGTTGTGCATGTAAATGGTTTGGGACTTACACTCTAAGTGTATGTGTAAAATTAAATAGATGTAAAAAAATGTAAAAATATGATTTTTACTTGAGGAGGGGAGACTTCATAATGTTTTTTTTAATGATAAGTCAACTAAATGGCCCACTGCAAAAAAAAAAGACCATCAAAATATGTACCCACAATTAATTAATATGACTTTGCAAGAAGGTATGGTCATTAAAGGTATATAATAAAGGAAAACAACACTAGAACGCTGAATGTGATCATAAATAGGGTGAAAAATTCAAAAAAAACAAAACCTACCCCGCAAAAAAAAAATTAGCATTCAAGGGTGGGGGACCTCAGTTTTTGCGGTAAACTGAGTTTCACCCTGTCTTTCCTTTTTCTTTAGCGCCTTCACTGTTGCTGCATGTATTTTCACTCCTCCTATTTTGAAAGCTACTATAAACTTAGTCTTGAACTTGTGTATTAAATGCTGACTTTCTGCATTTCATTCCCAGATTTAATAAAATTTCCTTCCTTTATGGTTATCACTGAAAGGAGGGTTCGGGGGGTGAAAGGAGGACAAAGAACAGAGTGACTTTATGACTCTATGAATAGTTTTAGTATTTACACTTCCACAACTCAAAACATTTACACAGGGCTGCATAAGTGTATTTGGCAGATATTTACACTGGCCTCGTGTAAGTGTTAAACTCTGAAAAGATTTGTAATACATTTGGAGGAATGCTCCTCAGATGTAAGAACTCACATCCCATTTTAATGCACTTGCTGGAAACCCATTGGGTATCACAGGAAGAAGAATTTAAAATCATTGATTTTTTACATTGTGTAACTCCCTTTGTCATGGGCATTATCAGAATTGGGACCGCCTCAGCTCCACCTCACATGGGCCCTTGCTTTGGTATGGTAATGCCCGCAATCTCAGGCGTTACCTTACATGGAACAACCTTTGATGAAGATGGCAGTCTGACCGAGCACAATTTTCTGCTGCTTCACAGATGGTGTTGAAATTTGGATGTAATTTCCTTGGAGTGGGCGGGGGTGGGGTGTCTGAATGTTAATACAATCTCCAACATCCATTTGAATGCTTCTCAGCGATAGCACTGTTTGCTTGCTTGCACCTCTGTTGTTTACAAGTAGGTTCACCCGTGACCCTTTTGTTCCCAGGGCAAAAAGCTCCTGACAGACAGCATGCTTTGGATCCATTGGAGGTTCCATCGTTGTTTGTTTGTGGCATGGGTAGTAGTAGTGTGAATTGAGCTGCAGCATTCCGGCTGGAGGATCACAAGTTCCAGTAGCTAAATATTGGAAGGTAGCCAATGAGCATTTGTATGAACCAATCAAGCCCCCAGTGCTTTGCGACTCCCAAGGTGTAAAGATCGTCGTCCGAAGTTGAACTTTTGAATCTTGAACCCAGCCAGGGACATGCGGGCTGTGCTGGTGAACTAGAACCCACCAATGCACCAGTTGGATGATCGTTCACGGTGGTGGTCTTGCCAGAAGCCTTGAGGGAAACCACGAAATCTGTCTGTTCTGGGTTTGCTAAGATCTGTCAAACCCACGGGCATAAAAGAACACACAAGAGTCAAGGAGCCCCAACAAACAACTAAGTATACAACACCATGACCAAGTGCAATGTGGGGTTAATCAACTAATCTAATGACAAGGGAAAATTTGAAGTTCTTCCCAAAAAAATAAAAATGAATCATTCCCAAATCCTAGAAAACTATCTGGGCCATGCTCATCAACACCCATCTCTGAAGCTAGGGTTAGGTATCCAAACTGGTAGAACCATCTACCACCATAGTTTGTCCCAAGTCCCAACATGCTTTTGGGTACAAAAGAAATTTTCTCTAGTCCATTTGATGTAGAACCTTTCCCTTACCCATATATTGTCCATTTAATGAACCTCGTCCATCCATCGGTTGGTTGTTTTTTTGGATGACAATTTTGCACAGCAATAGGAAAACCATTTTCATTGTTTAGAGCTTTTTCAAATGAAAGTGGATTAAAGTGGATGCAAAGTGAACTTTTTTCAAATGCTAAAATTTTAGTTGGAGGCATGATGAGTGCCTAAAGAAAGAAGGTGATTGTGTGTGATTAAAGATATATCATGTATAAAATGTTCAAATTTAGTTTTTAAAACACAATGATAATAGTTTCAACACATTTTGCATGAAGAAGACCATGTTTGGCATTTAGAAAGTCATTACAACCACTGAACATTTGACTTGTTTCCATTAAAAACAAGATACAAAGGAAAAAAAAAAAAAAAACTTTTGGGGTTCTATATTAACAAATTGAACAAAAGATGTATTGTAACCAAAGTAAGTGGACCAACAATTTGCTTGTTTGAGTGAGTGGCACTCTTGATTTGGTTGGGTCTTTGTGGTACAATTGGAGAGAGTTGTTGAATTTGCATGTGATTCAAACAACAAATTTGACTGAAGGTGGGGCCATAGACACAATTTAATTTGCAAGAATAATATTCTACAATCCAAGATGAGGTCATCATGCAATGAAGACTCCTTTTTGTCTTCAAAAACCTAACATGACAAATGTATTTCTTTTCATGTTATTTTTGCCTTTTTTTGGAGATTGATGGCAATCATTTTTCCAAACATCCTCCCCCCCCCCCCTCTCCCTCTTTTTGTAATGGATTCTTTTCATTTCAATTCTCTTCGTGCTCAATTACATGATGTAAAATGGAGCTGATTCACCAAACTACATCAACTAATGGCCAACAACAACCCAAAAAAAGTCCAAATTATCACAACCCAATTCAAAATGTCAAGAATTTCATTTAGATTGCAAACTTGATTTTGGTGATGAGCACAGAAAGAGGTGTTAAACACATAAAAACAGCTTTAGCCAATATAACTTAAGCACCTCTTGACACAAAACATTGACCAAAAGGCAAGAAGAATTGTTACCAAAACGTCGTCAAACGATTGTTTTTGTGATTGTCAATCATAAAATGTAGTAAAACCTTGAGTGTTGACACACAACTTCTAGGAAAACAAGTTCAAAGGTATAGATTCCCATGGCTACGACGAGCTAGCAAATTTCCCTCAAAAACCAATCTCAAAGCTCATTTTAGGGCATTTGGAAACAAATGAAGTTAAGAAGAACACATCATTTTACATATATCACTTATCTACAGAAATCCAACTTTGAGAGGATTTGATAGATCAGCATGAGAGGTCCATTCCAACCCAAATCATACTCTACCAATTGGAGAGAAAGAAAGTAACCCGAATTCTCTTATGGATTTTTCACCAATGACTATATTACCATGGCAAGTTCAATATTTCACTATTGAATAATTATTTTATATTGAAGATTCCATGTGACAACGAGTATTTAAACAGATTAAAAAATTATTTTTTTTGTAAATTCCTTCAAAAAAGATTGTTGTTTAGAAATCTTTTTTTTTTTTTGAAAATTTTCAACATTTCTGAAATAAATATAATTTAGTGTTGAAGCTGCCAAGGTACGGGATGGTATATATAGGGGAACTTGATTCCTTTCCAAATTCACCACAAAAGAGGAAAAGAAGCTCAACTTTGGCGTATTGGCTTCAATACTGCCAAAGGAATCTCCCAAGGGGCAAAGGTTGATGAGCCATCATAGGTTGCATGGAGAATAGAAAAGGGTGAGCCAGACATTCCAGCATAGGGGGGTGTGTCAAACTCAACAGAAAACTGCCCCCTCCCCCCCCACCCAACATTAGATGTGCACATGGGCTGTTATTGTAGGCTGTACAAAAGAGTTCTGCCCACTTCTTTTTTTTCCCTTGTCTGCCCTTGGTTTGTCAGAAAAAAAGATGGATGATGCCCAGATACACTATGGCCCCATTTTATGCATCTTTTGGACTTTTAAGACACCATTACAAATCCGGTCCAAAACATGCATACAGTAAACTCTCTCTAAACTAATATCCTTGGGACCGGCCAGAAGATATTAGTTTATGGAGGATATTAGTTTACACAAATTATATGGGGGGTAACAAAAATCATTTCGGAACCTGCCAAAGCAGCATGGAAGGTCATGGAGGTTAGTAGAAGGTCATGGATCATTGGGGAAGGTAACAGAACCTTGTGGAGCTTTGTGGAGGATCAAAGAAGCACGTAAAAAATCATATGACATGAGTGGTCGAAATCTTGGCAGAAAGTGAGGTTGTGGAAAGCTGCACTCTGGGTACTCTCAAAATGCCCTCCTTCGCTTTTTTGTGCCATATGTATGATGTATTAGTTTATAAAATGCTATGGGATCGAAAAAATATATTGAATATCAGTTTATGGAGAATTATTAGATTAAGTATGAGGCCCGTCACGGGCCTGTGCCCGCATATTAGTTTAGAGAGAATATTAGTTTACATAGTATTAGTTTAGAGAGAGTTTACTGTAACAGGATCCAAAGGGCGTAAATATGGGCAGCACCAGACACACTTTGGACCTATTTTATGCATATTTTGGACTTGTAAAAACACCATTACAAACCCAAAACATGCATAACAGGGCCCAAAGGACCTATTTTAGGCATATTTTGGACTTGTAAAAACACCAATACAAACCCAAATCAAGCATAACAGGACCCAAGGGTTGTATGGGGCAGCACCAGACAAATCTTGAACAAGCCAAAAGGAGAAAAAAAGAAGAAGCAGGCAGTACAAAAAGGCAGTCAGGGAAGAAGAAAGAAAGAAAGAAAGAAAGAAAGAAAGAAGAAAGCAAGCAAGCAAGGGTGTCCTTTTGTACTGACTACAATAACAAACTTTCAATTGAGTCCTGGGATTTGAAGAGGAAAACCCTAAAAAAACTTGATCCTATAAACTTTGAGTCCAAACAATAGAAGTTGTACTGGTCCTGGCGGTTATTATTGTTTTCCAATGGGGCCACCAAATCCTTCTGCAACCCCAACCCCCACACCTTTCTAGATATTCCCACTTCTCTAGCTAGCAACTCCCAATCAATCAATCTGTTGGTTATAGCACTAGTGGGGAGGAGATTCAGTAGTAGCCCTCCTTTCTATCCCTAAAACACCAAATGTGCACCCTCAAGTAATTTCCTTTCCATTGAATATTTCACACAAGATCCTTCATCAATTGCTGGTTGGCTATTTGCCAAAATGAGTGTTGAACTGGTATACACTTCCTTTTGAACCTATCAGGCAAGGTCCTTGAGTATTAGAGTTGTTTTGGAAGTCACCTTGCTTTTGCGCCCCTTGGTTTCACCCTCCAAAGTTGTGTATCCTCTAAAGACCGTGTATCCCGCAAAGTTAGTTAGCAAATTTTTTTTTGAAAGATGGTTTCAAACATTGAAATTCATCATTTATTGCACATGATTTGAAAAAGATTTATATGAAAAATCAATGTTGGGACCATCAATTTTGGTGTGGTCCCAACATAAATTGGTGGTCCTAGAAGTTTCAGTCTCCTTTAATGTCTCTCTTAAGTGTTTAGCCTTATTTATTAATCTCAATACCGTAGTGTAGGGTCAGCTTCCACATTGCCAATTAGGTTAGCAATATCAATGTCAAAACAAAATTGGGTGCCACATAAATTATCACTAATTGGGGGATAATAATCACCAATTATGCATAAAGTTAGGTTATCAAATAATCAATGGTTATCACTAGTTATCAACCAGTTAATTATAAGGGTTTTAACAAACAAGTAAAAATATGAAAATTGTCTTTATTTTTTGGGTTTTCTATCATAAAAATATTAAGTGTCTAAGGATTGATAACCTACATAGATGATAAGTAGGCCATTTGGATAGGTTATTATATTTTGTGATAACCTTCTAATTGGTTATTGATTTTTGATAACTAAATCAAATTTCAATAATTGGCCAACACTAGATTGTATTATAAACAACACCTAACAATGCACCAGTTGGTGTGATGAATAGGTACCATTTTTCTATTGTATTCATGCTTCATATTTAAGCATAATAATTAGTTTTGTACTAATTACTAACCACTCATGTGTATCTAGTTTTTTAGTAATTATCAAATGCCTTATCTACTTATTTATCTACATAGTAACTCTTTATTTTTTTAACCCTATGTGGATGTCATAATTGATACTAATTAATTTTAAATGAAATTTGTAATTTGTTAAGAAATTTCATGTTAAAGTTTAGAAAATTTAAGGAAATTTTTGGCTTAGTATGTTGAAATTTGAAAAAATTCCTCTTTCATGAAAACAAGTTTCAATTTGCAAAATTTGAGTTGAAACTTCAATTGTGACAAACTTGTTTATAATCACTTCAACAATATTCATACACCAATATGATTGTAGCAATTCAAGCTCACACAATAATCATATTAAAAAATAAAAGTTTGAAAAACTCTCAATGGAGGCGTTGAAAAACCTTGATATATAATCTCTCTTCAACAAAAATAATCTAACTAATTTGGAAAGCATTTACACATTTGGCCATCACGTGTTTAAGTTGCATTGTCTTCAAATAACTCATCAAAGTCATGTTTTTCTTCCTCATTAGTGTCTTCACAAATATCATCAATAATAATGAAAGGAACATTGTTCTCATTTGCATCCATAGTTTTTCTTTGAAATTCAAGATCAAATACCCTTTATAATTCACATTTTCCCCAACCCTTTATGATCATGATTGTACAAGATCTGACAACTTGTCAAGACTCCCAAAACCACATGCATAGATGTTCACATAATGTGCCTATTCAAAGATGAACTTGAATCTTGGGAACAAAATGTTCTATCTAACATTGAATTGATGTTATAGACTACATTGTTTAAACTTTGTCGTAAATCCACACTTCAATGGCCTTTGAAGAATGACATCAACATGTTATAACTTTTATGTGCAATTTGTTGGGATGGACAATACACAAATGAAAGGATACATTTTTTCATCTAAGAAAGAAAAACTTTTAGCTTGTGCATAGACCAACAATCAATAAGCCATATCATTTTCTTGATTGTTATGCAACTCCATTTTCATAATTAGATTTTCATAGTAAGGAAAAAAAACATGACACACAAACTATTGGCGTGATTTAATTGTTGACCAACGATTTTCAATCATTGTGAGATGAAACCATAATCAAAAGAAATCTTGGCTAGTGGATTTTTTGGTAATTATCACTTAGTTTTGTTAATGAAGATGATTTTCATAGGTAGCAGAATGCCATTTGCTACTAATGATACACAAATTGTCACTCAATGTTTATATTTCATGTTGATGACCTTGATGTGTTTAGAACCTTTTCTTTCTCAAGTACAATCCTTGGCCATTAAAATCAAATGTATACTTAATGCAAACAATGCAATGAATAACTTTAGAATTAGTTTAATATGAAGTTTAACAAAATCATTGTTTACCACAACACCTTTGAATCAATCATCAAACTAATACGTTTGATGGAAATCTATGGAAAGTAGGGGTTTATTCATATTCGTGGTTGACACATACATAATATTTAAATAAGACCATACCTATTTGATCATTGTTCATGACTAAAATTAGAGGTATGTCATAGGCCTTCACCAAATAGGCCACCTTATACACCATGAATTTTCCTTCATTCTCCAAATCATATGGAAGTTTTTTCCACATGCCATTATAGCTCATTGATAACTCCACTACAATTGAAATTTTACAAAATATCGTACCCATTTTCTTGTAACCTTTAACCTTCCCATCACCTTCAAAACATGTGCATTGATAGATCCAAAGATAATAAGTTGTAAAATACCAACTCTCAACAATTGGCCTACATCTTTCATTCCACGAAGCATGTCACAAAAAAATTTCATAACATTTAGTGTAGATGAAATAAACCCTTCATGTGGTGTTGATGTACAATGGTTATATCTTCATATATGAAACAATTATACTTTGGTTTCACCTTTCCATCGTGTGTAAGCCATTCATACATCACCCATCTATTCAATTTGTCAAAAGGCCTCGTATTTGTCCTTGATAACATATATGAAAATAAATAACACAAAATTAGATTGCATCACATGTAAACAAATTGAAAGGACCACTTGTTCTTAACCAACAATGATATATCAATAAACTTTGATCACATGTGAATTAATTTCAAGTAATGCAAATCAATAGAGCAAATCAATAGAGATATTGCGATGGCACTTCATTGTTGCAAAAATAAAAGGTCATTTGTTTTATGTGAGCCAATTTTCATAAGACCTTCTCTTCTTTGAACAAATCATCCATGAATGTTTTGGTGAAGAAAGGATTTGTTTGGGTGGCATTCTACTTTAATAATTGAAATGGTGTACCACAAAATCTAGAAAATTCTCGAAATTTGAATCAATTAATTTTCATCATCATTAACATCATCTTTGTTACATATTATATCAAAGTCAACTTGTCCCTTTTTCTTTTTCAAAGACAAAAAGAATATGGAAGTATTTTTTTGGACCTCAATTTGCTTCTCCAAGCTTTTTTTTTAATAACATCAACTAATGACAATGCTCTATAAATTTTCAATTAACAAGAACAATATTTTGAAATCATGGAAATGCCAAGATTTCTTTCACATACACACTCTACATGTACATACAACTTCCATAACCTCATTCAAAAAGGTCATTGGAAACCAAAACATGATAAAAATGCAATAATTCACACACAATATGTTAACTAATGTTCATTTAAAATAAAATGGTAGGTGACATGGTGTTGGTGTTAACAACTAATGTTAACAAACATTAAATCTAAGAAAATGAACATTTTAAGTTGTTTTTGGTGTTACATAAAATTTCAAAAAATGAGCAAATATCTCAATGTTAAGCCAAAACATCTTCTTTCTTTTGTTTTTTGCCCATTTTTTCCCCCTTTTCTTTCTTTAACTTCTATTGCTACCATCATTTCTTCCATACTTCTTGCAAGTTCATTGCGATTGCTCCTTCAATTTTTATCTCCATTACCATCATTATTTGTAAAGGTGCAAAACCTATATTTATAAAAACATAATAACAAAAGAACTCTATCCATGAATTGTATGTAATAGGTTTAACTATAAAATTTGAACTTACATTTTAAATTTGTGTGAACCATAATATTGGTGCAAATCATCATCAAGATGTTGTACATCAATGGTGAATAGTTCGTATTTAAGAGATTTCATTGTTCACACCCATTGATTATCAACCTTGGGGAAGCCACTCCTTGTATATTTTAGGAAGCATTTGAAATAAAAGGGTATTTTTTGGTATGCTATAAAATAATGAAATATTCTAGGTACATCATAAAATATATAAAATATATAAAATATATTTGTAATATATTATCATAATGAGTTATAGGTGTTCTATTTACATTCAAATAAACCATAAATTATATGTATTTCCAATAAGTTTCACCCTTTATTTTTTGCATGCCATTTGAAATAAATTTTTTTTACATGGAAGTGACTTCCCTGAGTTGTTGACTTGCACCAATTTGATGAAGAATACAACATTCCTCAACAACCACCACTACCAACAAATGTAGTGGCTTTAGCAACCATGTTGCCATGTGATGTTTTAAGTAACTTGAATTCCTTGCACCCATTGCATAAATTTGCCTTCTTGATCATATGCAAACCCAATAAAAGTGAAAATAATGCAAGGAAAAAATATTTCAAGAAAATGAAATAAAAGCTTGAAATTATAAAGAAAATAATGATGAGGATTTGATACTCATATGCAAATGTTAAAAATATAAGTGATGATAACATAGGTCCATCTCAAACCAACAAAAGGAAGACAAAAATTGTAGATGAATCAAAATTCATGGAAGCCAAAGCAAAAATACTTAGATAAGTTGATTGGGGAAATTCTAAGATTTTGTCACTCATCAATGCAAAGAAAATTCAGCACAAGGTTAACTAGGAAATTGTAGATTCATGAAATAGTATGGAAACATCAAAATGAAAGTGTTTTTTTAAAGTTGTAATTTTGGCGAATGGTCTTTTTGATCATTACTACAACAAACCAACATGTAGAATCTTGCATCCTACTTATACGTGCTTCATACATGTTTTAGATGGACAATATCCATGTATGGAGTAGTATGAACCTATGAAAAAAGATATTTCACATGACTATTATTGCCAAATCATGCCCTAAAATGTTTGTGATGCCATTTTATGGGAATTTTATAAAACATAACCTCTTTATTAATGAATCCATATCAAAATCTATTACAGAAAAAACCCCAATTCAAAAGAAATATGATCAAAAATTTTAAAAATTCAAAAGTGAAAGCACACGAACAAAGGCTACAAAGGAAAACAATAGAACCTACCAAAGGGAGGCAAAATAATAACCTATGTTTTAAACCCCACACCATTTGCACGAAGCAAATTAGAAAAAGAAAGAGGTGGATTTTTAAAAAAAACACCAAGCTTATAAAAGGCCTTCTTAGCAATAATGACTTGTTTCAAAATAGAGGTGGCTTAAATTTTTTTACAAAGTTATGAACATGCTTTGCTTATAAAATATGTACAATTCAAACAATGTACAACTTTTGGGTGAAAGCACATTAGGGTCTACCAAAAATGGCCATTACAAAGTCCATTTTGGAAGTTTTTCTAATGTATTTTTAAACGTAAAAAAATGAACAAAACCACAAAAACCTTGAAACAATGTTAAAGTTGACATCTTTTCCATGTCCAAGTTAATGGTGTTGTACCCTACTTTCAACCTTTTTGAACACCTTTATTTACTATTGAACATGAAAAACATCCTTTTGGATATGTGACAGACTTTGAATTTTTTTTTACTTCTATTACACACAATAAGGAATAATAAAGTCCATCACATGTATTTCATATTTTTCAAACTTTTTATTCCTAAGTGTCATAACCCTTGAGATTATAACATGTCCCAAAATTGTGGAAAAATCTGCAATTCCATTAAAAATAATGAATCCATAACATTTTTTTTAATGGATCGTGACCCCAAGATGGTCTCGATTGTAAAGTCCATATTTCATTGAAAATTAATGTTTTTTGGTGTAATTATTTGAAAGTAAGTAAGGCAAAGATATTTGTTTCACTTATCTAAGTCCATTTTGTTGGAATTTCCAACTTGCATATATGGGTTTTATATAATAGTATGTGTTCAACCCAACAATTTTGCTTTTATGTCATTTAGAAAAGTTCATTGTAATATGCTTTTACCCTTTTGGTGCCCTTAGTTGATCAGACCATGTTAACACAACAATGAAAAAATTTGTTATGTTGGTGAAAACACCCAAATATCTCTATGACAAAAATGAGAAATACATCCTTGAGGTGTTAACCATAATAAAACATGTCCTTTGCTTGAATTGCTATTGTTGTAATCATTCCATGAGAAATGGTAGTTTATGAAACTAAATCAACTTGAGTGGGATTGACAATGATGACATTAGTTATAATGTAGACTCATGAGAACATGTAATATTGATCCACCAATGAAAATATGTAAATGATGGCAATTAGAGGACATGTGTTTGTTCACGTGAAACATAAAACTCAATATTTTTGGCCATGGAAGTAAAGGCCTCCCAAATGGCGTCATGGGATGCAATGTGTTCCCCTCCATGGGAACACCATAAAAACTATATCCCCATTGGGTTTATAGGATGACTATAGATGGAATAGAACATGCCAATATTTGCTAAATGGGAGAAACCCAACTTGGTGTGCAACATTGCAGAGAAGATGTTTGGGGTCAAATGAAATGATTTTATATGTTTTTAGTTTGAACTCACCATAAGGGGTAGTGCAAGTAAAGGATGAGCACCTAGGTTGTTTGATTAGAATTGATAGGTGCAAAAAAATACATTGATCAAATGCATTCTACACTTGGTAAATAGGTACATAATTTCCATGGGATATAACATGAAGACCTAGGTCCTTCCATTTAGTGTGGGAATTTGATAGGGCCATTTCCTATCACGATTAGGAGGGAAGTTTTGAAATTGGTTTATACTATGATAGACAATTTTGATTTTTGCAGTATTTGAATTGTCAAAATTTATGAGAATACTTGTTTGCCAAGTTGAAAATATGAAAAAACTTTCAAGTGTACTTGCTTCATTGTTTAATATAACATCAAATTATAAAATTTATCTATGAAACAAAGTAACTTGTTTTGTTTTGTTTGTGAGTCACATTAAAATTTCCCAAACCATGGTGCTTCATGTTGTGCTTTTGGTGTCCTCAGAAAGCTTTTGATGAGTAGGGGTGCATCAACTTGGTTTGAGCTTGTTTGGAGTTACAGTGTGGAAGTTATTGATTATTGAACCATATTCTCAATGAAAATTAAATAAAATCAAAACTAAATTGTATTGGAATTTGAGGACATTCTTGGTGTTGTTGGAAACCCTCAATGAATCAAATTTAATAAAATTATTCCACATTTTTCAAAGTTAAGGGGTGGAAGATGATTTTTAAGTGGATTTTGTAGCTGAAAATTCAAACAAATTGCAAAAATTGGGTTTGGGAGGAAAAATTAGTTGAGCCTTCAATGTGTTCACACTTGAGCCAACAACATAATCCACACTAGTATTATTAATTTTAATTAGACACCTTGTTACTAAACCATGCTAGGTATTATGGTAGTCGTAGGTGTTTCTCATTTGTCATGCAATTTCAAAAATTGTCTTTCATGTGGAAATTATACAAATGAACTTATTTCATTCATGAATGAGGTGAACAAACTAGGATTTGCAAGGGAAAACCAAAGGAATTGAATTCAAATATGATTTCAACAAAAAATCCATTTATATTAAATATTTCGAAAAAAATACAAATAATGACTTCCCCAAGAAATACATATGTATGATTCAAAATTACAAGGAGTAAATATAATCATATTAAAAAAACACAAGGCCCAAATTTAATCCGACTATCGAATTTGTTAATCTTTGTTTGTTAAGCCAAATGCCAAAGATTGTCCTCTAATCCATATTATTAGCTTTAATCCCACACAATGGCATGCACATAAAAACATACAATGTTGAGGTAATGATTGCAAAAAATAAAATAAAAATCATATTAGCATCTACATTGTCATCAATATTCACATGGATGCCTTACAAGGCATATGTGTATATGTTTACAAAAATTTCTTTGTGAATGGACATTTAAAATCACATGTAAACAATATAGAAGTAATTGTGAACTTGAACTCTTACATGTTCATAGGATTATTTTAATGGCTAGAACCTTGTGACACCCCTAATGTGAATATGTGGTGTTGACAACTATATTTCCCATATTGGCCCCTAGATTGAGGCCCACCCGATGTGGTGTTGCCCTTTAAATTCAGAAACATCTTAATTGAAAAAAAACAAGGATGTGGAACTTTAGTATGTAACATATTGCATGAATTTCATAATTCTTGTCAACAAATTGGTTAATAACTTACATCTCCAACTGTAATTAAACTCATAATATGTCAAGCATAAAAATTGTAAGACTCTAGATAATTTAAAATTTCAACCTAAAGAACCAATTGCAAAATGTAGTGTGTTCAAATATGGAAGTAGTGGAATCCGGTGATCCTTGAATATGATCAACATACACACTTAACATTGCCTCCAAACATGACCAAGGCATTAAAAAAAAAAGACAATTTACCCACCATATGAACCTTTGTAAGCACTAAAAAAGATCAAGTAAGCTTAAGGTAGCAAGTCCATAATCATCCTTACAATAAAGCACCTATAAGCCTTTTACCAAATTGTTGTGTGACTTTGGAATAAATTTATGCAAGAAGTTGTGTTTTGGTAACGATGATTGTTCACATGAATTCCTTTAAGTGGGAGTTGGGAACCATGTTAAAGCCATAAGTATTGTATTATGTCGAGACAAATATATAATGCCCTTTGCTTTTCAAGTTTGTTCTTTACTCAAGAAGGTGCATCTACTTTCTCCATGTGATTATTCCTTATTCAACAATTGGAAATGAGAATTTCAAAGGTTTCCCCAAAAGCAAATTTTTTTGGGTGAAAGCAAGTGGGTGAAGAGCCGCTCTTGGAGTGAAGGCAATCAAGTGCAAATTAAGGGGCGTTAAGCTGAGCACGAGTGTTGTATGAACATGTCAACTTGTGCAGCATGAAGAAAGCTTCGGAGCATATATAGTGTTGAAGGGTTTCAAAGATTTGACAATGCTACATTGATTGGGAGTATCTTTCAAAGGGAGAAAAAGGATGATGATTGACCCTTAGCCCTTGGGCGAGGGCCTAAACGCATGGGGATTTCGAGACTTCCACTTGGGTTGTTAGGACTTTCACTTGGGACATGATTTGGCCCCGGGTTGAAATTTGAGACTTGAAATTTCTCTCGTCCTATTGTGGATATATTTATTGTATAACTTTCTCAAAATTTTGAAGGTTAGAGTTTCGTGTAATAGACATTTTACTTTCTTGCCTTTCATGTGATAGGAATACTTTCATTTTTTGCCTTTCATGTGACAAGCACATTGTTTTTTGGAGCCTTTCTTCTTAGCTCATCAAAAATGCGTGTGATGGGCAATGACAACAAAAAGGGGGGTATAAAAAAATTCATTCATCTCCCAAACTGTGCACCCCTCCCCCCCACCCCCTTCTCACACTTTTTCCCATAAGGAGGAAAAAGAAAAAAAAGAAAAAAAAGAAAAGAAAAGAAAAACAAAACAAAACTGAGATTCTTTCTTTCCCGTAATTTGAGGTGGGGGTCTACCCATCCATGTGGATGATAAAATTGGTCATTTGGAATACGTTAGGTAGTTAGAAAATGGCGTTTCATCCACGGAAAGAGGAATGGCCGACTGAAGCGGGGATCTTTCCAGCTCAGCCCATGGAATCAGGTGATGATTTTTCCCACGTAACTTACAGAACCCCTTTTTCAGACGGTAAACAGATATACTGACCACCGGGGTGGGGCCACGTGTCATGAAACTTCAACAACTTTCTTAAAAGCCACGCCAGTTGGCCTAATATCTTGGAAAAAGGCGCAATCGGTGGCAGCCCAATGGGTTGCATTTTGGCGTTACCTATTAATTTACCCACTCCATCATGCACCTTTGTGGGCGGGAACCTAAATGGGTGGAGGGGGGGGGGG
>Ga0209611_10006645_pt1 | contig 18829 bp, 21 predicted proteins | sample S1TSphgellanicum_3_FD_187693 | JGI IMG/M metagenome (GOLD analysis project Ga0209611, IMG submission 187693) | Host-associated microbial communities from peat moss isolated from Minnesota, USA - S1T2_Fc - Sphagnum magellanicum MG (SPAdes) (version 2) | ecosystem: Host-associated > Plants > Peat... | reverse complement strand
TACTTATTTTAGTTTGGTTATTTGTGGTTTGGTCTTTTAGTTAAATACCTTGGTGTTGATGGTTTGGTTTTCTTTTCTTCATTACACAAGTTTGTGTATTTCTTGTGACAAGAACCTTGGAAAGTTCTTGATGTTGTGTTTGTGTTGTGAGCATTATGTTGTAGTTTCCTTTCAATAAAGATTTATGTTTGCACTTGAATAGATCTCCTATTTGTTAACATCCTTAACTAGCTCCTTCCACAGCTTCGACTGTTATGCTCCTCAACCATTTTGTTGACCATATATCCTATATATATATTATTATAACTCTTGGAAGCTTCTTAAACCCATATCAAGCTTGCAATTTTCAAACTTCACTCTTCCTAGGGCTTTCGTCAGTATGTCTACTATTTGATTGTGTTGGTACATACTTTAGTCTTGGCATGAAATATTAGATTATGTGTTATTTTGATACTTGACTGATTATCATATAACATTCAAATTGGTGTGTTGCTTGCAAAACTAAGTTCTTGCAATAGCCTTTAAGCCAGACTAATTCCTTGGTGCTTTCAGTGAATGACCTATATATACTTTGCCTTTGTTGATGAAAGTGCAATAGTGGATCGTCATTTGCTAAGCTAATCTACAGGCCCTGATCCTAATCTGAACACATAATCACCGATTGACCTTCAGGTTTTTAAATCCCCTAACCAATCTGAATTCAAATATGTTTTGATCACATTTTCATCTCCCTTTCTATAGTAGATCCCTTGGACCATAGTTCCCTTAAGGTATTTGAAAATATGTTTTACAATCTTCAAATGTGCTTCTTGTGAAGTAGACATGAATCTACTTGGTACACCTACTGCATAGCTAATGTCAAGTCTTGAGTTTGTGAGGTATATCAAATTTCCTCCCATCCTTCACTACTTAATGACATCCATTTCCTTTGTATCCTTGTCTACAAATATTTTAAGGGCTTGTACCATTGGAGTTTTCTTGGGTTTATAATCATATATCCCAAACTCCTTGAACATTAACTCAATGTAGTGTTTTTGGTTCATAAAAATCTCTTGTTCAACATAAACAAAATCAACCCCAAGATATCTACATAGGAATCATGAACTATACATCTCAAAGACATTCTCTAAATGACTTTGGAGTTTCTTAATCCCTAATGTATCACTTCTTGTTATTAACAAATCATCAACATAAAGGACCAAGATAACACACTTTCCATTCTCATTTCTATAGTAAAGGTTATGATCTAACTTGTTCCTTTCTAGTCCATGTCCTCTTGGATAAGTATCAATCATTTTGTACCACATTCTAGGAACTTACTTCAGCTTGTAGAAAGCTCTTTTCAATTTGCACACCTTGTCTTCGTCTTATGGTTTGCAAAAACTTTGAAGTTGATCCATGAAAACCTCTTCTTCAATTATCCATTAAGGAAAACAATTTTTATGTCTAGTAGCCTAAGATCCACCCTTGATGGGCTGCCAATGCAATCAAAATCCTTATGGTACTCCATTTGACAACACTAGGGCAAAGGTTTTTTCATAGTCCAAACCTCCCACCTATTGAAAACCCCTGGCCACTAATCTAGCCTTAATTTTTGGGGAAGCTTTTCCATATCCGAGCTTTATTTTACAAACCCATTTTGTTGTGATGAGTTGTTTTCCTTGCAATAATTCAACCAAATCCCATGTCCAATTTTTGTTGATGAAGTGTATTTTTTATTGCATTACCTTTCTCCACACCTATTGAACACTTGTTCCATGAAAATTCAAAGGTTCTAATGTCAAACAATAAAAAAAGAGGACATTGTCATCAAACCTAGATGGGAATCTTTTTTGGCGAATTGATCATTTTAGTGGTGTTGGTTCAACCATTAAATCTCCCGGTTCTTCAATGTGGACATGTTTGGTAATGTGTTATTGGTAACTTCCATACCATCCTCATCATGTTCCACTCTAATGAAGTTATCCACATTAGAACTTCCTCCTTTGGACCCATCAAATGGTATTCCATAATGTTCTTTAGTTAATGTTGACGTTTCAAATATTGCCACTCCATGTCCCTATGCAATCTTCTCACTCTTTAGAGCACTATAAAATTGACTAATCTCCACTCGATACTTTTATTTTATTTTATTCTTTTTCAATCCATTCTTTTCTCATTGAACTTCATGTCTTTACCAATTTGTATGATTTTCTTATGAGGATTGAACACTATAAGCTTTACTTTATTCATCAACCTACAAATAGGTATTTATGTTATCTAATTTGCAATTTGTCTATTTCATATTTTGGATTGTGCACAAGAGCTTCACATCCCCACGCTCTAAGATGATCAAGTCCTAGTAATTGACTAATGTTCTATGAATTGGAGTCATACTTTGATTTGCCCTTGTTGGCAATTGAATAATCAAATTTTTTTAACGTTGATTACTTATATCTAAAATTAATTTGGAAGTTTGTTAGGGAAAAACATATTCATAGCTCATTCCAAAAGGATATGATTCTTCCACTCTGAAACACCATTTTGATGCAAAGTATGAAATTGGGTCAAGTTTTGTTTAACGCCGAGTTCTCCACAAATCTTGATGAATGTCATTGATGTGTATTCTTAACCCTTATTAAATATTAGAGAATTTATTAGTTCTCTAATTGTTTCTTTGCCAACAACTTGAATTGAACTTTTTAAAAGTTTTTAAATTTATTTTCAAAAAATAAATCCATGTATATTAAGAAAAATCATTTGCGAATGTCAAAAAACTAATTCATTCCTCTTATAGAGGTAGTGGGAAGAGGTCCACAAATATCATAATGCGCTAGTTCAAGGGGGCTATGTGCCCTTCAAGTGCTTTCTTTGGGTGCACATTCTTTGAATTAACGCCCACACATGCATGGTTCACAATTTTCTAAGAGAAGTTCAAATGTTAATATCCCCACAACTAATCCTCATTTAGACATAAATTGCATGTTTTGTGTACCCAAATGGCCTAATCTTTCATGCCATAACTTGGATTTAATACCAATTAAGCTAATATCTTCAATAACTATAACATTTGTTTCTATAAGTTCAATATTAAATTTATAAGGGTTAGTGTCTTTGTCTCTAATTCCTTTAATAATCACTTATTTTGGGCCCTTTTTGGGAATCACCAAACATTTATGAAAATACAAGATGCTCATATTGTAGCTATTGAAAACAAGCTTTTGGTGAGGCTAAGCACATACACACTTCATCAACTTTGTTTACTCTAACAAAAGTTACAACCATAGCCTTTCCCTTTATTTCCACATAATGGGTCTTGCCTCTAGTTGATTTGACATGACATGTTGCTACTTCCTTCTCAAAAGTCATTCAAACTACTGTTTTCACCAATGACATGCTTTGATGCTCCCAAATCAAAATACCAAGATGCTTTGTTGCTTCAGTCTATCTCTAACGACGTTATAAATGTTTCAAACATGTCATTGTTTTCCACATTCTCTTTTTCTTCATCACTAAATTCATCTTAAACAACGTTACTTATTTCCTTATTTGTCTCTTGGTTGTTGGAATCTTTTTATTTTTCTTTTTAAATGTGGACATTCAAACAACTTCCAATATTTCGATTCACCACAACTGTGGTAGTTTCTTAATTTGGGTTTTGTTTTTCTTGAGCTTTGCCCTTTCTTGTGCATCATCTTCTTGAACTTCATCATGAAGGTTTTTTCTTCAATTCTTTTGTTTCCTCTCAACTTTCAATGAACCTCCTCATGATGCAACTACATTGTGAGCATGGTTGTCACAATGTTTATGTGTTTGTCATGACACGATGGATGCATTTAGATGCAGATGCACCCTTGCATCACATTAATATAGGGTTAGCTTAGGTCAACCTAGGGTCAACTTAGGCCAAAGGGACTTTCAGGTTGTTCAAGGCAAGCTTATGGGCAACCAAAATTGGGCCCGTTTTGGTTATTGTAAAGCTTACTGCAACGAAAATGTTTTGGTCACCATAGGCTTGGTGATGGAAATTTTTTGGTCACCACAAGCTTGGTGACCACACTACGGCTTGGTGACCAAAAAGTTTTGGTTGCCAAGCCTATGACAACCGAAAATTTTCCATTGTTAATCATGCAGTGACTGAAAAAAAATTAGTTACCACATGGTTGGAGACAAAATGCTTTTGATCACCAAGCTTGCAGTAATTAAACATTCCATTGCTAATCGTGTGGCAACTAATTTTTTTCGATCACTGCACATCTTTCAGCCTAGGTCATTTAATTAATGGTGGATTGATCTCTACCATGATTTGGTGACAGAATTTGATTTGGCGACGGAATTTGGTCTATTTGGTAATAAAATGTAGACTTTGCATGTCAATACTCATTTTCTTCTTTGAAATGTGTCAACCTTATGTTGTTTAACACCAACCATTGCCATGTACCTTGAGAGGGTGGGGTGAAACCTTTATGGGAGTTTGAATTTCAAATTGTCATATTGCATTTGCAATTAATGTTAAATTTCAATTGTAGCCTTAAAGGTGAAGTCCAATTTTAATATTAAATACTTTAATTATATTAATCAAGCCTATTGTTCTTGTGTATAATGTTCTATCAATGGAGGGAAGGTGGAACATGTGGAGTCCGTGGTATTTAATGCTAGAAGACAAGTCAGGGAAGGTAAAATGCAAGTTTTGCGACATGTGTTCAAAAGCACATCCACAAGTGAAAGCACTATTTACCTAATGTGGTGGACTTGTCTTTTCACCACTAAACGACATGGAAGTACCAACCCATATCTTGGATGGGCGAACAAAGGATGTGGCCATGGAAACACCGAATCTTTCAATGGAAAGATAATTTGTTTCAATGTCTCAAGTGGAAGGGGCTTGAAATTTCACCCCCCTACAAACAACACAAACGGTCCTAACAAATCTAGAAATAACAACATTCAAACCTTCAACATATTTCATTGCCCGAGGGATTGAATTCAGCTAAAAAATAGCATTTTGACAAAAAGTGGGCAATTTTTTTTTATGAGGCGAACATTTTGTTCAATGTTGTGTGACATTCATTGTTCATAAAATTGTGAAAACAACCTCCAAATCTTGAACCTACTACAAACCCTCGTCATACCATGGATTGCACACAAATTTGTTAAATTAATCCAAGGTGGATGTGTCCAAATAGGTAACCAAAAGGATGTGAAATTTGAATCAGAAATATGGAACAACCATTTATTCTGATGGTTGGGACAATGTTGCAACCACTTGCTTGTCCAAATGGTGATGTATTCATGGGTTCCATTGACACAACTAGGGAGCGAAAGGATGCCCATTACATATATAATGCATTGGGTGGATACAACAAAACCATTGGAGTCAACAAGATTGTACAAAATAGTATAGACAATGTTTTGAGCATGAAAAATGTAGCTAACCTTCTAATCCATTATTTTCCAAATCTTTATTTCCAAGGTTGTGTTGCTCATGGTTTGGACTTACTATTGGAAGATTAAGGGAAAACAACATGGGTGAAACACATTGTGAAAAAGGCGAAAGTTATTGTTTTTTTCATACAACAACACCATATATACGCCACTAATAATCTTTCATCGTTATGAGACCAACTTAATGTTGCTAAACCCAGTGAAACATGTTTAGTAACCAATTTTTTAATGGTTGAAAGGTTGTTCAAATTTAAACTACCATTGAGTAAACTATTGTCGATCTTGATTAAACAACTTTTGTCAACCATTGCATGGCAATCATCGTTAGAAGACGTTCACCAAGGTGAGAGTTGTTTGAACCAACATAAAGAAGGACAAGTTTTTAAATACTTGTGCCAACTTTGTACACATGGTGAAACCGATATTAATGTCATTAAGGGCATGGGGAAAGCGTGGCTTTTTATGAAAACATTGGAACAACATGTTTTATCATTACGAAATCCACCCTTTTAATTACATTTAGATGTGATTGAAGATCAATTTTACCAAAGGTGGAAGATGTTGACAACCGACCTACATTATGCATGGCCCTTCTCAATCCATACTTGTTGGGTGAAGCTTGCCTACATGATGATGTAGATGCAAAGGAGGCTTTAAATAGAGCTTTGCAAAAAACAACTCGTACTTCGATCACCTATGCCTTAACTTTAAGAGATTTGGCAAATTTTGTTGAAAGTCAAGGTCCATTTTTTAACATCTCCTTAATGAAGGACCTAGACTTACTCCCACATGAGTGGTGGGATTTGATTGGAGCTAGTGGATGCACACTTGCACCCATCACCCGTCACATTTTGGCACAAGTGTGTTCTGTATCATCGTGCAAGTGAAATTGGAATTCATATTCATTTGTCCATAGCAAAGTGCATAATCGATTAACATCAAATCAAGTGGAAGATTTGGTGTACATATACACTACTAGCAAACTCTTGCAAAAATGACTTGGCACAACCCCCAAGTCATGGTATGAAAAGAATATATTGTCTGAAGATTCGATGTTCGATGTTGATGAAAGTGCAAATGAAAACGATTCATCAAGCGAGAACCTCATAACATCAGATGGGCCAGATGAGGATGAAGTCAAACATGACCCCTTTGAACTCCCTCATGACGATGAGATTCCATTATCAATATTGTTGTTTGATCCGACGGTTTGGTAGGTTCAAAGGGGCTGACAATGGCGATGCAAATCCAAACATGCCATTATTAGATGATGATGTTCAAGTGTTTGATGCACCCCCCACCCCCCCAAGGCTATACTTGATTCAATGGCCCCAGGTCAAAACACATCCATGCAATCAATGAATTCCATGGAAGTGGACTCCCCCTAATTAATGTGAACACACCATTAACTTGAATCATCATTCCACAAATGGACACACAACAAACACAAAATAACATTGAAGACATACAAATGGACCCATTCATCAATCCTCCCAATATTGTAATTGATGACATTGGGGATATTACATTGGAGCTAAGTGTGGGCCCGTATACGATCACTAACACAAGTGCACCCCAAGTTGCGAATCCAAGTCCTTCAAGTTCTAAAGCTACAAAACTTGAAAAGTTAGCAAAAGGTGATTCAACTTCTCACCACACACCAATAAGCCAATATTTACAATGTCCAAGACCCCTGATACCCAAAGTTCCAATGGGGTCAAGATTAATTGTTGTGGCAACTTCCATGAATCCTCTTCAACCACCTATTGAAGACTCGTCCACATGTCAAATTACTTGAGGGAAAAGGCCCATTACTCAAATAATAATTTTTTTTATAGAACTTGAAATAAAAATCCACATAAAAAGTAGAAGTGTACTATGAAAGACTATTGAAACTGGCCAATAAGTTTACAAAATGCTTACTACTGGTAATTTCCTAACCATAATATTTTGATCCAGACTATAGTTTTACTTATGCATTACTATTATGGGAATGAAGCAAGAGATTTTACAACAACACAAAAACTTAATGCTAATATGGGAAAAAAATATTTTTGTATATGACATGCAAAGTACACTTTATGTACCACAAACCACATGGACAAGGAACGTAGTTATTGGAAACTAAACAATTGTCAAACCAAGTATGTACTATACCTATTACCATCACACAAACCACAATGTGGAGACCTACAAAATCAAGAAGAAAGAAGAGCCTACTATAGCTACTACTGAAGCCACTACACATGCTCGTAAACCTCTAAGACCATTGAATTACCCTTGTCACATTTATGGAATAATGGGTCACAAACTAAAAAAATGCCCAAGATTTGGTGAAATGCAAAACATGTTCAAGGATAAAGGAGGTCAAACCATAAAATCTAAGCCAACAACAAGGTGAAAGTTGTTATTGCCTCGGTTAACATGGTGGATGTCAATGTTATCACTCAAAGTAAGACAAATGAAAAACATATGTTCAAAGGCTAAAAACCAAAGAAGAACAAATCTATAGCTAATTGGGAAGTTGAAGAGGACTATGGTGGAATAGATGCAAATAGTTAATCTACCACTGTTAACAAATAGGATATCTACTCAAGTGCAAACATAAACTTTTTTGAAAGGAAATTACAACATGATGTTCACAACATGAAACATAACATCAAGAACTCCTCAAGGTTCTTATCACATGAAATACACAAACTTGTGTAATGAAGAAAATAGAACCAAACCATCAACACCAAGGTATTTAAGTAAAAGACCAAACCACAAATAACCAAATTAATATAAGTAAAAAAAGTAATTCAACCTTGTGAAAGTAACCTAATTACTTTCCTACTCTAGTAACAAATGAAACCTAACTAATTGAGCTTGAATTCTCAACACTCCCCCTCAAGCTCAAATCCACTTCGAGTACACTAAGCATTTTTCTAAACCTTTTTAGCTTGTTTGTACCTAAAGCCTTTGTGAAAATGTCAGCAACTCGATCTTCAATATTGACATGAATAAGGTTAACTTTTCTTGCTATAACTTTTTCTCTAATAAAGTGGTAGTGCACCTCAATGTGCTTTGTCCTAGCATGATAAACCGGGTTGTTGCAAGTAGTATGCTACCAATGTTATCACAATGAATGACAACATGAGCATCCACTAATTGTCCCAAATCTAAAAGTAGTTTTTTTTGTAACCAAACTACTTCACATGCAGCAATTGTTGCACCTTTGTATTCTGCCTTCGTATTTAATAGTGCAAAATTAGTTGTTTCATATTCCTCTAACTAACAGCACCACTTCCAAAAGAAAACATGAAACCATTGGTTAATTAAACTTGGTAGGTGATGATTGGGTTAAGAATATAGGTTGGCATGTTAGTCAATAAGTAATTGATATACCTGTACTTGATAGAACTGGTAGTTAGACATGGTCCACCTTTTAAAATTTTGGACTGTTAGTCTAGGTATTAATTAATGACTGTTTATAATGGTCAATTATGACTATTATATTTTGAATTAGCTAGTATAAGATTAGGAAGATAGATTTATTAAAGGACTTTTGGATTTCATTCATGATTATGTGTTTCATTCTTCAATTTTAGAACATGGATCATTTCTCTTTCAGCCTATTTCCTTCAAGTTTGAGCAACTTGTGTACATGTTAGTTTAAGATTTGTAGTAGCTTAAGTTTTAGTTTGTGTGTTGAATGTACTTGTTGCTGCTTTCAGAACTTGGTGTTAAAAAATCCAAAGGTGAATTAATTATAATGGGAATAGAAAAACCTTGTTAACAATAAGACCATGAAATGAACTAACATTATTAAAATGGAGGAGTTGAACTAGTTCAAGATGTGTATTTATCTATGTGTGTTTGGTTTTTATATCATGGCCATTTGAAGAGTAATGCATTTTAAGATTTGTGATCAACTGGATCACTCAATTTTCTTTTAGGAATTGACAAATGAAAGTCTTGATTTGTTTAAACAACTGCATCCAAATGAAAACCATAGGAAAGTAATTTATAAGACCATCAAACAAACTAACAAATGCAATTGGAAATTGAATTATTTTTTGACCACTACAATCTTGGAAATTTGTATCTAGATTGAACTAGGATGGAAATTTATTCACGATATAAAAAATACTTTAGATATAATTGACACCAAATTCCATAGAGATATGTTGAACACAAATGCAATGTAGGATATAGAAGGAAAAAAGAAATATTTATGGCCATTTAAAAAAAGACAATTGGGAAATGGCTTCAAATATACTGAAAATTACATTCATAATTGGAAAACACATTCCACATAAGATTGATCTCACTTGCAATAAATATATAAAATAAAATTCCACCTCCTAATATGGTTATTCATTATTTAAATTTGAAATTTGTTATCAAGTAGCCACAAACTTTATTGGAAATTATTATGTATTATTATATATTGTTTAAATATTGTTTAGGTATTGTTAGGTTTAATTCCCCGTTGTAGGGTACAACAATTGTTAAAAATATTTACAATATAAACATTTATATACATTTGTGTGTCAAACTACTAAATTGATATAATTGAAATGTTTGATTTGATACTAGTAGAACCATTTTGATATAAGTAACATCAGCATAAGTTATTTCTAAAAATCTCCACTTCTATAATTTGAAATATGTTTCCAAAAAACATGTACATTGGAACTTTGGATAGAGATATTTTCAAAAATAAATGCAACATTGAAGAAAAAAGAAAACATATAATCTCTATTTGGCATACGTATAATGTGTACAAGCCAATATAATCTTCCAATAACAAATAACCCAATTCTCTTTGGATAATTTTATAGATGTAAAGGATGGTTTGATTGAACATTTCCAAAAATCATTTAAAGTTCTTGATCATTTTGAAAGTAATGATATATTAAATTATCTTATAGAGGTAATAGGTTTGTAATCTTCTTTCAAATAAGTAACTTTTTTTGTGGGAATAATTTATGAAACTTTTTGTTTTCCTTTATGTGTGCTTTAATCATTACAAGGTAGAGGTCATTCTTACAACCCATATTATTTAATATGAAAACCTATACATAAACAAAGAACACCCAAAGAACATGGAATTGCATGGGTAAAATATATAATTGATCCCATAACTAAGCTTAAAATTGGAATGGGCATTCCAATAGATAACATTATACTATCACTTTCTTTTTACAAAGATTATTCCAACATTGTGGTATGTAAAAGCTTCGACACAAATACTACAAGACTTATAGGAAGATGAATTAAAGGAACTTTGTGTGAAAACTGAAATAAAAGCAAAGTCCAACGCAAAACATAAAAACATCACTAGAGCTTTCCACCCAACTTTAGGACCACCCAATGGGTTCATAAACCTAATGATCCACCCTCGAGCTCAAAAAAAAAACCTAAACATCTTCTAACGCTTCATTATCAATGTAAGTTCTAATTCTTAGATCATAACCCCAGGAAACTATCCGTGAAGGAGGTGAAGCCAAGGACTCCAAAACTAGGGCTTGAGCCTCAGCATATGATGGTAGTAGAAAAGAAATGGTAGAATCCTGGAACATCTCATCCTCCTCAAATGAAATGAAACTCCTTGATGGAGGCAACACTCTACACATAAAAAGAGAGGAAAATGTGAAGCATACATTAGAAAGAACTAAAGGAATGCATAATATTGATGCAAATGGATAATTTATTCATAGTCAAGCAACCGCTTTGATTGTTTCTTGACAAGACAATCAATATTGAAGCTATGAACATGCTCCCCGTCAAGTTTGGGTGTGGCCACTTCAATGATAGGTTCGAACACCTCCATAAAACCTTTATATCCAACTCCAAAGCCAGGATGTGGTGCCTAAGGCTTTGGCAAGCCTTGATAGTGTTGCTATAAGGTGAAAGATGGTTAGACACAATTTTGATGCAGAGATTGAGAATGATTTTTTTAAAGGAAGGGCACATACTTTTGGATGTAAATAAATCACAACAAAGGATCATGTCTTGGAACATACATTAATCAAGGCCTAAAGAGTAGCAAGATGCATTTCCTTTGTAACCTTGAAGGGTTTGTTGGCCTTGGATATAGACATAGAAGCCCTATTCGTCTAATTATACAACATGTCTTCATTTTGAACATCAATAGAGTTGTTCATAAACTCATCAAATGGTGAAGAGAAACGAATCTCCCACTACCCAAGGAGCTCCCATTGGGGATCCTAACAAGAAGAGTTACATGGCTGAGGAGAGTTTACAAAGTTAAAAACAAATTTCAGCTAAAGGAGAAAAGAAAAAAAATGCAATGATAGTTTAATGGAATGTGATGGAATTTGAGAGATTGGTCCTACTCCTTGTGAGTGGTCATGAGTTCACCACAGCCCACTTCATTTGAATGTGGAAGCCATAGCTCTATAAATAAGACTTGACTTCCTTTAGAACTTTGGGGTCATTCAAGTGAAATAATAAGACAACCCCATCAAAGGCCAAGAACTTCTTGGCAAAATCAAAGACTACAACATACTCATCAATTTTCTGATTTTAAACAGGAATATCACCTGGGTTCTTGGATATAAGAGGAACATGGAGGTTTCTAAGAATGTCTACAATGACAAGCTAAACCTTGCCACCATGTTTCATCTACACAGAAATAAGAAAAAAATTAGTGCATCTAGGACAAGCTACTAAAATATGTTGTAAAATGAAAGAGAATGTAATGTAAGCCTACCCCCTTAATGAGCTTGGAGATTATCTCATACTCTGAAGGCTAGGTCTGCAATGAAATCTTGGTTGCCACAATGGAAGGCCATGAGAATGGGAGGACCCTATGGTGAAAATCAAAAGGCATGTTGGAAGCAACAATAATTGGACTTAGGTAGGATGGAGGCCATTGGAGTGATTATTGCTGAGTGCTCCGGACTCCACCACGAGGAGGGGTGGGAAGAACTTGTGGGGTAATAGTCATTATTTCTCTCCTCATATCTTTTATTGTATGTAGACTTATATTCTGGCTCAAAGGAACTTTAACAAAGGCATCTTGAATTACATCGGAGGAAGGAGGTTGGGTCACTTTGTCCTTCAACTTTCCCTTTCCCTTGGAAGTGTTTTTTTGTTTCCCACCCTCAGCTTGTGTTCTTGCAGAGCTTGTAAAAGTCTCCATGAAAAATGGCTTGATGCTCTCCCTCAAAGGAATCTCTAGGGTGGGGGTGTTATCTTTCGAACATTCAAGGTACCAACCACACTAGAGAAGATGGGAAGCAAGCCAATCCTTGAGCAGGTCCTTTTAGAACATAGTGTTATCAGCTTTGGGGTCACACCATATGTCTAGGAGATTGGGGAGTTGATCAATGACACCATGGAATAACAAGACATGATAGAAATACTTGTAGGGGAATGACAAACGCCTTCATAATGAAATTTAAAAAATGGCTACCAACTTCCTTACCTTCGACGCCAAGATTACGATAAGCTTTATGGTGATCCAAAAAAGGTGCATGGACCAACACACATTTAGAAATCAATTTGTTGTAGATTGAAAATGGAATAAAGTTTTATGATTGAATGGAAAATTAGATAGGTTAAAATACCCATACAAAACCCGTTTGACAACCTTTTTACTCTCGGATTTCTCCCAAAATTTGTTTATCTAGATCTCATCATTAGGTTTAAATTCTTGGGAAAGCAAGTCTCCCATATCACCAACATCCATTGCCATATATATGAGGAGAAAGATCATATTTAAGACCATTTTCACAACCAAAAAATAATTGGAGGCTGTTACATCGAATAGCTTGAATGCTTCAATCTCAAGTTACAAGAATAAGAGTGTAATAAAAAATGTCTTAAAGAAAAAATGAAAAAAAAGTAATAATGTGAGCCATACCGACACAACCATGTGCGGTAGTCTCAATATTTAAGAGTTGCATCAGGGTTATTTGAATGGGGTAAGGTTTTTAAGGGCTTTTAGCAACTTCATAGGGAATGATGAGTGTGCATGGTGCGAAGGGGGGTTATTTTCTTGTCTGACATGTGTCATTGGTGAATAAGGAGTTGGTTTAATTCTTTCCTTCAGCAAAGGCTAATAACCATAGTTTTAGGAACTCTGTTGCGTAATTAGGGGTGAGAAATCTCTAGAGGGTTGGGGGTAGAAGTAGAGAGCAAAATTTACGGTGTTCAACATAACATTAGTCTTGTTATGGTATTTAGGAAGTAGCAAGGACGTTAAAAATTCTTAAAGCAATTGAAGGGATGTTGATGAATGATTTGATAAGAGGTAAAGTAATCTTCAAGCCGCTGAACATAAGGTTAATTCAAGGCAATTCAACAATTAAATAGATAATATGATAGTGAGCCAATGGCGATAGGAGTCTGATGATAATTGAAACATTTATTTATAATAGGGATAAGCTCAACAAGGAGCTACAAGTACATGTAGAATCCAGAGGTATGCCTTAGTGATGGTTCACAACTGTAGGAAATCTAGGATGCGTCGAATGGTGTGAATTAGGTAGTCCGCCTTGCTATTGGGAGGCAGTTGACGAATCGAACCGTGCAACTAACGATAGTGACCAACACCGAGAACTGAAGACCATGTGAAGATAGAAGTATCTTCAGTTTCGTAACAACCTTCACAAACAGTCTCGGGTTCGTCACCAGAAGCGAGGTCGACTTGCAACAAGATCACCAGGGTGCGGGAGTTCGGAAAAATACGATAGTACCAAGTTCGAGGAGGTTCGACTTCAAGACGAACATGCACTTCTCGAGGTTCGGGTTCTTCATCTCAAGGATGTTGTGTTAGGGTAAGATCTAGAGACGATTCTGGAGGCGGTTCTTCGTTCGTTTGTGCGGCTTGCGACCCGTAAGATGTGACCATGCGCGACGCCATAATTTCAAGCAAAGGAAAAAAGGTTAGATCTTCAATCAAAATCAAATTGACAATGAAGGTGTGAAGGACTTGTTACGTTCAGGTGCGTAACCATAATTTATAGATTGAAAAAAAGGAAAGAAAGGCGTGAGTAACGGCTTAGGACCATGGTAAAGTAAAATCGTGAGGTCAAAGGGAAAAAATTGAGGGTGTAAGTAAAGTTGTTGGGGGAAAATGGAAGAGGTGAAAAAGGTTTCTCCTTCACTTTCCAATGGCCACCAAGCTTGGAACATTCCATTGGCCACCAAGCATGGAACATTCTAATGGCCACCAAGCTTGGAACATTCCATTGGCCACCAAGCATGGAACATTCTAATGGCCACCAAGCTTGGAACATTTTAATGGCCACCAAGCTTGGAACATTCCATTGGCCATCACGCTTTGGATCCACCTTCACCTCCCTTCTCCTTCTCTTTAAAAGGCGGATTCGGATGATTGGGAGCTCGCTTTGCCTTGGGGATAATTTTCATGTAATCTTGAACACTTGTTTCACAAGCTTCTTGAAGAGGAAAATAATGTTTAGTGTTGGTAGAGGGAAGAAGGAAAAAAAGTAGAATAAAAATCTAGTGATAGTGTTGGAAGGTTGGAACTCTAAAGAAATCTCAAAAACCCTCTCGGGTTTCATAGCATAGCTTTTTACTAGTTTAACTACAGATCTTGAAATTTGGTAGCAAGTTGCGCCTTGTTGTTAGCTTTCTAGAAAGTTATGGCAAGCCAGATTTGAATAATTTATGTGTGAGAAATAACATTTTAAATGACTAGTGATCTGCAGCAAGGTTTAATCATCACCTTTGTAAAACCCTCTCGGGTTTGGTGGTATAACTCCTTACTGTCATAGCTATAGATCATAAGATTTAATAGATTGGTGCACCTTGTTGTTAGCTTTCTAAAGAGCTATGGCAAGCCAGATTTGAACAATCTATGTGTGAGAAACAAGATTTTAAATGACTAGTGGTCTGTAGCAAGGTTTAATCATCACCTTTGTAAAACCCTTTCGGGTTTGGTGGTATAACTCCTTACTATTGTAGCTGTAGATCATAAGATGTGGTAGGTTGGTGCGCCTTGTTGTTAGCTTTCTAGAGAGCTATGGCAAGTCATATTTGAACAATCTATGTGTGAGAAACAACATTTTAAGTGATTAGTGGTCTGCAACAAGGTTGGACATGGTGTTAAGTCCTTAAACATTGGTTTGGATGAATAACAATTTGGCATAAAGTCCTAGAACGTGTAGTGTGAGAGCTTGAAAAAATATATCTATCAGTTTTAATCATAAATTATGCATAGGAGGTAGGTTACTTGATTTCAACTACAAACGCAACCTAACATTTAGAATTGCACTAGCATTCTTTCCTTCGCCAGTAGCATTTATGCTTGCAAGCATAATCACCTTGTAGAACCGGGAGTAGAGGGATGGAAAGTCACCTCACATTTTGGTGCGTCTGCCGGGAGGTGATGCTACTAAGTGATTGGGTTTATTTTGCATATGGTGAAACAGTGAATTCGTTGAAGGTCATTGGTGTTGGAGACCGTTGGTGTTGGAAGGAGCTCGGATCGAGAATCAACACCTTAGGTGCAAGTCAAGAAGTCATACAACCCCAAGTAAGTTTTTATTTATTGCATTTGCATTTGAAATTTTAGATTGAGGAGCAAGGAAAGAGCGTGTTAAGCTTACAGGTACTTATACTAAACTCTCTCAAATATTATTTCGTAATTCAACTTGAGAAATCATGTTGAGTGACAAGGAAGTTGTCCCAAGTTCCGTTGTGTGTTGATTGGGGATCCTTGAATGTGTAGTTGTTTTGAATTTCCTAGAAGACGTTTTGTTGGTGGTGAGGTCAGGTTAATCACCGGCGAGACCATTGGTGTTGTTGAGCCTGGAATGTGGTGGGAGTGATGACCCATCCTTCCAAAGTGTGATGTCTTGCAGGTTACCTTTTTCATCCAATAAAACCAAATTCCCTAATTATGTTATATGCCGATTAAACCCAAAACAAAACCAATAGTGTCGAAAAGTGATAGGATACTTCGTCCTAGAGTAAGGAGAGAACACCTCCAACCCATCATAGAAGTTGTTTTAGAAGGTGAAGGAGAAGGAGGGTTTGAAAACGATATGTCAGGAAGCTCAGTAGCCTTAGGATTCAGTAGAGATCGTCAACCACCAGATAGGGGACCTGCAGGGGTGGCAGATGGTATCCATGTGGCAGCAGAAGGGCCTGAAGTTTGTGCCAATCCGCCCGATCTTAATATCCACCATATTGACCCAATGATGCTCCCTAGAGGTCTTCCCATTACAGTTCCTAATGGTCTAAGAGGAGTCGCTATCCCTACAAATCTTCCTAAGTTCACCGGCTCTCCAAATGAAGATCCGACAATTCATGTGGAAAGATTTGTAGAGGTTTTGATTACTAGTTTGGTAACCGACCATGATTATTATCTTATTTGGTTCCCTTCCACCTTGGCTGATTCTGCCTATGCCTGGTATAAATCCCATGCTGAAGGATCTTTCAACACTTGGGAACAACTCCAAGCTGCATTCTTACGCCATTATAGGCCAGTGATTGGCCAACAACAAGCCTTAGCTGCTTTAACAAACATCAGACAAGGTCTTTCGAAAGACATCACTTCATACGTGCGTCGATTTAGAGTTGTGTGTATTCGATACATGGGGAACTTGTTGAATGATGATACCATTCGTCATTACTTCATCTAAGGGTTCATTATGCCTTCCACCATTCGTGACATCCTAAACATGAGGCCTAGGAACCTAGAAGCAGCAATTGTTGCGGCTTTAGAGGTCGAAGTAATTGACAAATAAAATGATAGGATGCTTCGAAGGGCCGAAGAACCCATTCCTGCATTCATACCTCTTTATCATCGCCTTAATGAGCTCCCTCATTATCCTACAATGGATTACCATCATGCGACCGTTCCACAGGTCCCATTAATGCAACCCGCACCCTTGGCCATGTTGCCACCACTAGAGCCTATCCGAATGGCGGCTCCATCCGTGGATCGTCAATGGGAGGAGTTTAAAGTCGAAGTGAAGCAACCAAATGATAATTTCAAGGATGAGATGGTGAAGACCATGCGAGAAATGAGTGAACAAATGTCGTGTTTGGTCAAAAATCAAAACCAAAATATTGTTTCGGTGCACCATGAATCTGGTGATCATACGTCGGGCTTATGGTGCACCCATTGCAAACAACCAAATCATACCGCTCAATTTTGCCCAATTTTATTACAACAACACCCATCTCAATCTATGTCGATAAACACCCAACCATATAAGCCCCCTCACCAAGTAGGCCAAGCTGCTTCGAACATCCCACCTGGTCATCGATTCCAACCTCACAATTGTGGTACTTATGGGAACAAACATCCCCAAGGAAATGTTGGATAGAAAATCAGGTGGTGTGTTCAAATTGTGGAGGATACCATCCTATAGATTGATGCAAGAAGCCTGATAAGGTCATACCATTGAATCCTCCCCCTGGGGATTATCAGAAACAAGCTAGGGATAACATGAGAGGTGTGAGGTTCCCTGAACCGATGGTAACCAATGGTCTGCCAAATCTCTTTTATGACCATCAAAACCATAGGCAAACCCACAACCCACCAGCCATGCTACAAACAAACCAAGGGGTAATTCACTTACCCCAGCCTCAGGGTCAAGGTCTAAACCCCCCAGTGCAAGGTTCTTAAGATGTCAGGTTTGCAAAAGGGCAACCAAATCTCGCACATGTGCATGAGACAATACTCTCTCATTCTAACCTTGTGCAAGTGGGGGAGTTTGCCAAATGCTTGAACACCTTAGAACTACCGACTTTGGTGGTTACACGAGGTATGGCCATCAAAAGTCCGCTAATTGAACGTGAAGAGGAGGCCATCTCTATAGATTCTTCCGAAGATTTGCCACATTTTTTTGAGTTAAATGAAACAACCAAGCAATTAGTAGGAGACATGAGAAATATTGATTGTGCTTGATAGCACAAATGCTACTAATGACGAAAAAATACAAATGTCATTCTAGATGTTAGATTGCGTTTGTAGTTGAAATTAAGTAGCCCGCCTTCTATGCATAATTTATGATTAGGATTGATGGATACATATTTCCAAGTTCACACATTACACATCTTAGGAATTCATGTCAAATTATCATTAAATCAACCAATGTTTAAGGACTCAACGTCATGTCCAACATAACTGCAGACCACTAGTCACTTAAAATGTTGTTTCTCACACATGGATTGTTCAAATTTGGCTTGCTATAGCTTTCAGGAAAGCTAACAACAAGGCGCACCAACCTACCAAATCTTAAGATCTGCAGCTATGACAGTAAAAAGTTATGCTATGAAACCCGAGAGGGTTTCTGATATTTATCTATAATCCCAACCTTCCAACACTATCATTAGATTTTCATTCTCCTTTTCTTCCTTCTTCCCTCCACCAAGACTAAACATTATTTCCCTCTTCAAGAAGCTTGTCAAA
>Ga0209611_10006644_pt1 | contig 18831 bp, 20 predicted proteins | sample S1TSphgellanicum_3_FD_187693 | JGI IMG/M metagenome (GOLD analysis project Ga0209611, IMG submission 187693) | Host-associated microbial communities from peat moss isolated from Minnesota, USA - S1T2_Fc - Sphagnum magellanicum MG (SPAdes) (version 2) | ecosystem: Host-associated > Plants > Peat... | reverse complement strand
TCATGACCACGACCATGACCACGACCATGGACACGATCATGGACATGGGGGACATCATGGACACGGACACCATCATGCGCCCACCGATTTCAGCCTGAGGTTTGGGCTCGGCGCACTCCTGAACATCGCCTTCGTCGGCGCCGAGGCGGTTTTCGGCGTGATGAGCCACTCCCTGGCCCTCCTCGCGGACGCGGGCCACAACTTTGGCGACGTCATGGGGCTTCTGGCGGCGTGGGGCGCGGCCAGCCTGGCCAAGCGCGGCCCTTCGGTGCGGTTCACCTACGGCCTTGGCTCCTCGTCCATGCTGGCCGCCTTGTTCAATGCGGTCGTGCTTTTGATCATCACCGGCGGTGTGGCGTGGGAGGCGATCCGGCGCCTGATTTCCCCTGAGCCGGTCGGCGGTCTTCTCGTTATGGCCGTGGCCGCGGTGGGGATCCTGGTCAACGGCGCGACCGCCTTGATGTTCGCCTCAGGACGCAAGGGCGATCTCAATGTGCGCGCAGCCTTCCAGCACATGCTCGGCGACGCCCTTGTGGCGGCCGGCGTCGTTCTCGCGGGCGGGCTGATTTTATTGACGCGATGGGCGTGGATCGACCCGGCCGTCAGCCTGATCGTATCGGCCGCGATCGTGTGGGGGACCTGGGGCACGCTGAAAGAGGCCCTCGAAATGGTGCTGCACGCGGCGCCGTCCGGAATCGACCCTATTGCTGTCCACACCTACCTGGGCGGCCGGCCCGGGGTAGAGACCCTGCACGACCTGCACATCTGGCCTCTCTCGACCACCGAAACAGCGCTGACCGCGCACCTCGTCATGCCAGAAGGGCATCCGGGCGATCTTATGCTGGCGGAACTCTGCATGGATCTTCGCCGCCGCTTTCGCATCGGCCATGCGACCTTCCAGATCGAGACCGGCCTCGTCGCCTGCACCCTCGAGCCTGCCGATCGCGTGTAGACCGGCTAAGATTGACGCGGGCGGAAGGCGGGCGCACCTTTCGCTCCAAGAAGGAGACACCCATGGCCGATGGATCGCACGGGGCTGAAGAGCGGGCGAAGTTTACCCAGATGACGCAGGGCACGCGCGAGGACTGGATGATCATCGGCCGCAACTCCGCGAACTTCCAACGCGGGCTGGCCGATCGGGTGCTGACCCATCTGAAGCTGCTCGACGGCGATTACGGGGGCTTCCCGGTTGACCGGCTCGAGCATTCGATCCAGACCGCCACCCGGGCGCACCGCGCCGGCATGGACGAGGAATATGTCGTCTGCGCCCTTCTTCACGACATCGGCGACACCCTCGGCAGCGCGAGCCACGCCGATATCGGCGCGGCGATCCTAAAGCCGTTCGTCTCTGCGCAGAACCACTGGATGCTGGAAAACCACGGCGTGTTTCAGGGCTATTACTTCTTCCATTATCTTGGCCTTGATCGGGATATGCGCGAGCGCTACCGCGGCCATCCCTGGTTCGAATACACCGCCCAGTTCTGCCATCTCTACGATCAGTCGGCGTTCGATCCCGCCTATGACAGCATGCCGCTGGACGCCTTCGAGCCCATGGTTCAGCGCGTATTTTCTGAGGTGAAGTCCTCGATCTACCGCAAGCCCGACGCCCTCGCAGAGGCCTAGACCCCAAACGCCGCCGCGGCCGGATCGGACCCTTCATTATCCGGTTTATCCCATGGCATAAGCCTGGTCATGGCCCGCACCCTCCCCCTGGCAGAGCCGCCCGCAGGCGCAAATAGCCTCTTCGCCTCGACCCGGGGCGCGCCGCGGCGCGGGCGGATGGTCGAGCTTGGCGAGCGGCGGATCCGGGTTCTGATCGAAGGGGAGCGGCGCGATCAGCCCCTGGTGATCTGCGAAGCGGGGGCCTTCGGCACCGGCGCGGACTTTGCGGCGATCCAGGCGGCGCTATCGCCCCATATGAGACTGCTCGCTTATGACAGGGCCGGGCTCGGCTTTTCAGAACCTGGGCCTGAGCCCCGAGACAGCCTTGCGATCAGCGATGATCTGAAGGCGATCTTGGATCAGCTCGGCGAGGCCCCGCCTTACATCCTGGTCGGCCACTCCATGGCGGCGGTCCATGTTCAGGTCTTCGCCCTGCGCTGGCCTCAAACCGTGAAAGGGGTGGTGCTGCTTGACCCGATCCCGGCTGAAGCCCTCGCGCGGCCAGCGGTGATCCGCGTCGTCAAAGGCTCGATCCCCCTCGCCAACGCCGCGCGGGTCGGATCGAGCCTTCTTCTTACCGCGGTCTCAGCCCCTCTTCTCGGCGACGCCATCGGGCTCGCCGGAGAGCCTCGCGCGGAGAAGTTGCGGGCGTTTGCGTCTCCGCAGCATAATCATTGGGCGACAAAAGAGCTCGAGTGCTGGCTGAAGGACGGGGAGCAGGCCCGCGCCCTTGGAGAGTTTGATCGCGAACTCCCCCTGGCCGCGATCACGGCTGGCCGCGCGCGGGCCTGGTGGAAACAAATGCAGGCCGAGCCGGCGCATCGTTCGCGCTCGGGCTACGCCGAGAACCTCAGCCGCGCAGGTCACGCGTCCCTGCTTGGCCCAAAGCATTGTGAGGCCGTGGTCCGCGCCATAGCCTTCGTGATGAAGGCTGCTCTCGCCAGCCGCTAAGTCCGGGCGATAGAGTGCAGGTGAGTCGGGAGGGTCTTATGGACGCGGCGCTGAAGCTTGAGGGCGTCTCCAAACACTACGGCGAGTTTCATGCGGTCGACGACCTGTCGTTCCAGGTTGAGCCCGGCAAGATCTTCGGCTTTCTGGGTCCGAACGGCGCAGGCAAGACCACCAGCATCCGCATGGCCCTGGGATTGGTCGAACCCAGCCTCGGCAGGATAACGGTGCTGGGTTCGAGCGACGCCAGCAAGGTCCGCGACCGCATTGGCTTTCTCCCTGAGGAACGCGGGCTCTATCGGCGGATGACCCCGATCGAAGCTGTGGTCTTCTTCGCCGGGCTGAAGGGCGTGCCGTCGGCTGTAGCCAGGAAACGCGGCCTGGCCATGCTTGAGGCCCAGGGGCTGGGCGCGGCGGTCAATCGGCCGATGAAGTCGCTTTCCAAGGGCATGGCGCAGAAGGTCCAGCTGATCACCGCTCTCGCGCACGAGCCGGATCTCGTCATCCTGGACGAGCCCTTCTCGGGTCTTGATCCGGTGAACCAGCAGTCGCTTGAGCTCCTGATCCGGGGCCTCGCGAAGCGCGGTGCGACGGTGATCTTCTCCACCCACGTCATGGCCCACGCCGAGCGCCTGTGCGAGCGGGTTGTGCTCCTCGCCAAGGGCAGGAAGGCGTTCGAGGGCTCGGTCGACGAAGCGCGTTCCGCCGCCCCGACCCGGCTGGTGCTCGAGGGCGGAGCCACCGATGCCGAGCTCCGCGCGCTCCCGGGCGTCGCTGAGGTTTCGACCGACGAGGCGGGGATCCGCACGGCGTCTTTGACCCCGGGGGCGGCGGCCTACGACACCCTGCGCGCCGCCTTCGCCGAGGGTCTGGATCTCACGCGTTTTGAGATGCGCGAACCCTCGCTGCACGACGCTTTCATTGTCCTGACCGGAGGCGCCTGACCATGCTTCGCCTGCTGCGCATCGCCGTCCGAGAGTATCTCAGCTATCTGAAGACCCCGGGGTTCTGGCTCTCCCTGATCATCGCCCCTGCCATTGGGGCCCTGTCGGGGTATGGCCCGATCTGGGCCGAAAAGACCGCGCCTGTGCGCAATCTCGCTGTGGTGGATTTCGCCAAAGCCGGCCCTCAGCTGATTGGGGCCGCCGCCCCGGATGCGGCCGCCGCCCGTATCCGCATCCTCCCGCCGCCGACCGATGTGGCTCAGGCGAAGACGCCGGCAGCCGCCCGCGCGGCGCTTCAGCCCTATGTCTCGGGCGCGACGCTTCTTCCGGACGGCCGCCGGCTTGACGGCGCCGCCATCCTGACCGGATCCCCCGCCGCCCTGTCGGTCGATGTCTGGACCCGGGAGATCGGCGACAACGCCCTCGCCAACCTGGTCCGGCAAGCCGCGACCAGCGTCATGCGCGCCGACCGCCTCGCCGCGCTTGGCCTCGACCCGGCCAAAATCGCCGCTGCGGACGCCGAGCGACCTCAGGTCAAGGAGTTTTCACCCAAGGCCGCGTCGGGCGGGCGGGTTTCCATGAAGGACCGCATGCCCACCTTCGCAGCCCTGGGTCTCGCATTCTCCTTATGGATTCTGACCATGACCGGGGTCGGCATCCTTCTGAACAGCGTGATCGAGGAGAAATCCAATCGGGTGCTCGAGGTATTGCTGTCGTCCGCCTCGGTCCCCGAGATCCTGGGCGGCAAGATCGTCGGCGTCGCCGCCCTGGCCTCAACCGTGATGGCGGTCTGGGGCGGGGCCGGCATCTTCGCTCTGGTGCGCTTCGCGCCGCCAGGGACGGCCGATCAACTGGTCGCAGCCCTGCTCGGCCACGGGCTCTTTTTGGAGTTCGTCGCCTACTTCATCCTGGGCTATCTCATGTACGCCTCGATCTTCACCGCCATCGGCGCCTTTTGCGAGACGCCGCGCGAGGCCCAGACCCTGGTCGGCCCTCTCATGCTGATGCTGTCCCTGCCGATGATCTTCCTGACCCAGGCGATCCGCAGGCCCGACGCGCCTCTGCTTGAATGGCTGGCCTGGTTCCCGCCCTTCACACCCTTCCTGATGACCGCCAGAGCCGCGTCAGGGCCGCCCTGGTGGGAGATTGCCGGGACCTTGATCTTGATGGCGGCGACCACGGCCACGGTTGTATGGATCTCGGCCCGCGCCTTCCGCGCAGGGGCGCTGTCGACCAGCAAGTTCGATCTGCCGACCTTCCTGAAAGGCGTCGCGAGCGCCGGGCGTTAAGGGCCGCACGACCTCCAACGCCAAGGTCACACACCCCGGTCCTGATCCAATGGCGGCGCCCACAGGCTTTCAGCGGCTACGTCCCTGAGGGATCAAGCACGGCGTTGAAACGCGTGTCCGGCGTCTCAAGATCTATGCCGAGCTGAACCAGGACCGCCTCAGCGGCTGCGCCTTCGCGGACGGCGAGCCAGCGATCCGGCCGGTCGCCTGAGACGACCGTAACGGCGTGTTTGGGGCAGAGCTTGAGGCAGCCCACGTCAATCACCCCGACCGGCGCGTGTCGGCCCTTTAGCTTTACGCCGCCTGCGGCTGCGCTGGATTTGACCGCGCGCGCCAGTGCTTTGGACAGCCGCTGATCGCCCTTTGGCCCAAAGCCCTGGTTGTCGAGCTTTTTCTGACACTTGCGGCAAACCAGGATCGCGGCGCGCCAACGGGCCCTATGGGTGACCAGGACTGCTGCGGTCGTCTTCATCAGACGCCAACGTTTGACCGCCGCCGCCGTTGCAAAGCGATTCCCGACCGGCCTTGGAATAGGCGGCTGCGGAGACCGGCCGGCGGGAAGGCCGACAGCGCAGTCTACTCCGCCGCCTGCCGGGCCGCAGCGCCGATCTTGGGCTCAAGGGCGCCGGAGGCGTACTTCTTGGCCATGATCGAGGTGTGGATCGGGCGGATCTTTGAGGCCATGCCGGCTGCGCCGAACTCCTCGAACCGCTGTTTGACCACCCGGCGCATGGCGTCCTTGGCCGGCTTGAGATAGGCGCGCGGGTCGAACTCGGCGGGCTTTTCGGCGAGCACCTTGCGGATGGCGCCGGTGATGGCCATGCGATTGTCCGTATCGATATTGATCTTACGCACGCCGTGTTTGATGCCCCGTTGGATCTCCTCAATCGGCACGCCCCAGGTCTGAGGCATCTGACCGCCGTACTGGTTGATGATGTCCTGAAGATCCTGCGGCACCGATGAGGAGCCGTGCATCACGAGGTGGGTGTCGGGCAGCCGGCGATGGATCTCCTCGATCACGTGCATGGCCAGAACCGCGCCATCGGGCTTGCGGGTGAACTTATAAGCGCCGTGGCTGGTGCCCATGGCGATGGCCAGGGCGTCGACCTGGGTGCGTTCGACGAAGTCTACCGCCTGGTCAGGGTCGGTCAGCAAGGATGCATGGTCGAGCTTGCCCTCGAACCCATGGCCGTCCTCAGCCTCGCCCATGCCGGTTTCGAGCGAGCCCAGCACGCCGAGCTCCCCCTCGACCGAGACGCCGCAGCTATGCGCCATTTCCACGACCTTTGCGGTCACCTCGACATTGTATTCGTAGCTGGCGGGCGTCTTGGCGTCCTCAAGCAGCGAGCCGTCCATCATCACTGAGGTGAAGCCGTATTGAATGGCGGTGGCGCAGGTCGCCGGGCCGTTGCCGTGATCCTGGTGCATGCACACCGGAATGTGCGGGTAGATCTCGACCAGGGCGTCGATCAGGCGCGCCAGCATAATGTCGTTGGCGTAGGCGCGGGCGCCGCGGCTGGCCTGGATGATCACAGGCGCGTCACGTTCGTCCGCCGCCTCCATGATCGCGAGGCCTTGCTCCATATTGTTGATGTTGAACGCGGGGAGGGCGTAATCGTGCTCCGCTGCGTGGTCCAAGAGCTGTCGAAGAGTGATGCGCGCCAAGGCTAAGCTCCATGCCGTGCGGGTCGTCGTCCCGCCACGGACGCCGAGTACCGACCTTACCAAATCCTTTACACGCCTTAGGCTCAACCTGGGACCGGCGACAACCCGTAACCGCAGTTCCGCGTCAGGCGTGTGACTTCGCTGCCCATTTGGGCTATAGCCGCCCGCCATGCACAATCCAGGCCAAACCGCGGGGCCGAAAAAGATCGGGATGGTCAGCCTCGGCTGCCCCAAGGCGCTGGTCGACAGCGAGCGTATTCTCACCCGGCTGAAGGCCGAGGGCTATGAGACCTCCCCGACCTATGCGGGCGCGGACGCCATCGTGGTCAATACCTGCGCCTTTATCGACTCCGCCCGTGAGGAGAGCCTCGAGGCCATCGCGGAGGCTGAGGCCTCAGGCCGACCCGTGATTGTCACCGGCTGTATGGGCGCCGAGGCGCCCATGCTGCGCGCGCGCTTTCCGGACCTTGCCGCGATCACAGGCGCACAGCGGTATGACGCGGTGATGGATGCGGTCCACGCCGCCGCGCCCCGCGATCCGTTCGCCGAGCTCATCCCCGTCTCGCCCGCCGGCGAGCGCCTGACGCCAAAACACTACGCCTACCTCAAGATCTCCGAGGGCTGCGACCACCGCTGCGCCTTTTGTATCATTCCGAGCCTGCGCGGCGATTTATCCTCGCGCGCCATCGCCGAGGTGTTCGCCGAGGCCGAGGCCTTGGTCGAGGCCGGCGTCAAAGAGCTCCTGGTCGTGGCGCAGGACACCTCCGCCTATGGACTTGACCTTAGATATGCGACGAGCCCCTGGCGCGGTCAGCCATGGAAGGCCAACCTTGAGGATCTCTGCCGGGGGCTTGGAGAGCTCGGCGTCTGGGTCCGTCTGCATTACGTCTACCCCTACCCCCATGTCGACGCAGTGATCCCCTTGATGGCGGAGGGCAAGATCCTGCCCTACCTCGACATTCCTCTGCAGCATGCGGCGCCGGGTGTCTTGAAGGCCATGCTGAGGCCGGCGAACGAAGCCAAGACCCTCGAGCGCATCCGCAGGTGGCGCGAGGTCTGTCCCGACCTCACCCTTCGCTCCACATTCGTGGTCGGATTTCCTGGCGAGACGCAAGCCGACTTCGAATACCTCCTTGAGTGGCTGGAGGAGGCCAAGCTCGATCGGGTCGGCTGCTTCGCCTATGAGAACGTCAAGGGCGCCGCCGCCCAGGACTTGGCCGACCACGTGCCCGAAGCGCTGAAGCAGGAGCGGCGCGAACGGCTCATGGCCGCCTCCGCGCGGATCAGCCGGGACAAGCTGAAACAGAAGGTCGGACGCACCCTGAAGGTTCTTGTGGACGAGGTGCGCCCTGACGGTGTGGCCGTCGCCCGGTCCAAGGGCGACGCCCCCGAAATCGACGGCAAGGTGTTCGTAAGGCCCGGCCATGCGCTTAAGGTGGGAGAGTTCGTGACGGTGAAGGTGGAGCGCGCAGACGCCTTCGACCTCTTGGCGACGCCGACAGAGTTTCGTCTGCGCACCGCAGCGCCCCTCGCCCTATCGCCCCAAAGGCGCATGCACCGGCTGATTTCGAGGATATGAGGATTTAAGGCGTATCGCCCCGGGACCTATGTAGAGGACGTCATCGGCCTCTTGCACGAGGCCGCGATCAGTCGCGCCGTCTTGATCGGACCCTCCATGGGCGGAATTATCGCCATGGCGCTGTCCTCATTTCAGCGGGACCTGATCGAGGCGGCGGCCGGCGCGCCGGCGCCGGAGCCGGAGCTCACCGGTCTCTTCATGGCCCTCAGCGCTGGCCAAAGGGTGCTTCTGATCCATGGGGAGCGATCTCACATTCTCGACCAGGCGACGGCCACGGCGATACGCGGTCTGGCGCCCAGCATGGAGTATGTCGAGATCCCAGGGGTCGACCACGCGCGCCGACCTTGTCCAAGCCAGCCGCCGCGGCGGCGCTCCGCCAGGTCCTCAACGCCCTCGCCTGAACGTCGGCGTCCCCGCGTCAATCTTGCTTAAAGCCTCATGGGTTAAGCCTGACGTCTCCGTTGGGAGACCCCTATGTCGATCGACCTCGTCCCCGCGCTCGAGCTTGGCGCGGACGACATCGACGCCTGGACGCGCCTGCAGGCCCGAGGTCCGCTCTCGAGCCCCTTTTTGTCGCCGCACTGGGCGCAGGCCGTGGCGCGGGCCGGCGGACCGGACGCCCGCCTCGCCAAGGTCGCCGTGATCCGTGACGGTGCAGAGCCCAAGGCCTTCTTTTCCGCCCGCGTCGGGCGCGTTGTCGCCATGCCGGTCGGCGCGCCGCTTTGCGACTATCAGGGCCTGGTCGCCGCCGCCGACACGGTGATCGAGAGCCGGCGGCTGGTCGCCGCCCTCGGTGTCCAGAGGCTAGACTTTACCGCCCTCATGCTGGAGGCGCCCGGATTCAGAGACGGCGTGCGCGGCCAGGCGGCCTCGCACGTGATCGATCTGACCCGGGGCTATGACGCCTATGTCGCCGACCGCCGGGCCGCGGGCACGGACATCCTGAAGGACTGCTCCAAAAAGCGCCGCAAGCTTGAACGGGAACAGGGCGAGGTCGTCTTTACCGCCGAGAGCGCCTCCAGCAGGGACTTTGAACAGCTCCTGGCCTGGAAACAAGCCCAGTATACCAAGACCCGGCAGACCGATATTCTGGCGCGCGACTGGCCGCCGCGACTTCTGCGCGGTCTGTTCGAGGCCAGGGCGGGGGCTTTGCGCGGCGTGCTTTTCACCCTTCACGCCGGCGGCAAGCTCGCCGCGGCCCATTTCGCCCTCTGTTCGCCGACCATAATCCACGCCTGGTTCATCGCCCACGATGAGGCGTTCGAGCGCTATTCACCGGGGGTGATTTTGATCACCGAGGTGCTGCGCTGGGCCGCCCTTCGCGGCATGGACGAGGTCGATCTCGGCCCGGGCGATTACCGGTTCAAACGCTCCTTGGCCAATGTCCAGCGCCCGATAGGCCATGGCTTTGTCGGCGCCTTTGCCCCGGCCACCCTGATACGCGCCGCCGAGTACGAGGTTCGCCGCGCCGCCGAAGCCATGCCCCTTGGCCGTCTTTCGGCCCTCCCCGGAAAAGCCATGCGCAGGCTCGACCTCTTGCGGGGCCTTGGCCCCTCGTCGGCAGGGCGTCTCCGATCGCCCGTGGTCCTGGGCTAATCTCGCCCCGCCATCGGTCGGCCCGAGGCCTTGCAGCCGTCCGCGCCTGCATCGCCGGCCGTAAGGGGATGTCCGGCGACGCAAGACGTCTAGCCGTCGGCCATGAGGGAGTCGTCCGCATCCTCATAGGCGTCGGCCGGCCCCGGGTCGAAGCGCAAAAGATCTCCGGGCTGACAGTCGAGCTCGCGGCAGAGGGCGTCCAGGGTGGAAAACCGGATGGCGCGCGCCTTGCCGGTTTTCAGAATCGAGAGATTGGCGATGGTCACCCCGACCCGGTCTGCGAGTTCGGTCAGCGACATGCGCCGCTCCACCAGAACCCGGTCGAGGTTCACGCGAATGGGCATGGGGCGGCGCTCAGATGGTCAGTTCCGCATCGGAGCGCAGACGGGCGCCCTCGCGGAACACTTCGGCCAGGACGAACACGGCGAGAATGGCGAACCAGCCGGACAGGCTGATGGAGAACCTCAGGCCGTCAGCCGCCTCGGGGGCCAGCCACTGCGCCGCCATGCGGATCAAATAGCCGACGGCCTCCAGACCGATCAGGGATGCGCCGACCACGCGAAGCCGCCCGACGTTCTCGGGCCGGAACGGGTCGCCCTGGGTCAGGGTCTCAAACACCCGGCGAAGGCGATTGGTGATGATGATCAGCGCCCCGATGTAGAGGGCGCTTGAGAACAGGAAGGCTTCAAGGGCAGGCCAGCGATGCAGCAACAGACCGACATCCTCAGGATGCCCGTCCAGGGTGACCACGCCGTGCCCGGCGTTCTGGATAAAGGGCATGACCAGGAGAGAGCCGATCATAAACACCACAAGGGCGCCGGCCACGAGCCAAAGCGCCACAAAGGCGCAGTCTAGCGCGATCTTCAGAAGACTGGCGACCGATCCCGGCCCTAGCGCGCGCATCCAGCGCCTCCCGTCGCGGCTCCGACGCAGAGGCCCGGAGCGAGCGCCCACCTTGCAAGGCGCAACGGCGACGTCAATGGAGGGGGTGTGCAAGAGGAGGCTTTGGATGCGCGGCTCGGTAGGCTCGCCGTCAAGGCTCAGGAGCCCTGGATGAAGAAGCCGACGAAGGCCAGCGGCAGGGCCGCGAGCATCAGGATCGCCACAACCGGGCTGGCGAAGCGATCGACGATATTGAGAGCGGACATGGTCGTTTTCCTTTGTGCTATGGGTTGGCCACCGCGGCCGTCCATGGCCGCAAGGAATAGGCCCGCATCGATAAGCGATCAAATTACATATCGGTAAACGATATTAAATCGGTGCAATTTAGTGAAACTCCGGTAAGGCGCGCCTCATGCCCCTGAAGCTCGATTTCGGGACCCAGCTGGTCTCGGCCACCCACAATCCTGGAAAGGCGAAAGAGATCGCCGAGCTTTTGGAGGGGCGGTTCCATGTGATCGCCGCAGGCGCCCTCGGCTTGCCTGAACCTGAGGAGATCGAGCAGACCTTTGTCGGCAATGCGGTTCTGAAGGCGCGAGCGGCGGCGGACGCGTCGGGGCTGACCGCCATCGCGGACGATTCGGGCCTTTCGGTCACAGCGCTTGGCGGCGCTCCAGGGGTATTGTCCGCGCGCTGGGCCGTGACGCAGAGCGGCGCCCGCGACTTCGACCTCGCCATGAGCAAGGTCGAGGCGGCGCTTAAGGCCCAAGGCGCGTCCGACCGTTCGGCCTGTTTTCACTCCGCCCTCGCTGTCGCCTGGCCGGACGGCGCGGTGGTGGCCGTGGAGGGCGCAGTCAAGGGAGCCCTGGTCTTTCCGGGGCGCGGCGGACAGGGATTTGGCTATGACCCTATCTTCCTGCCCGACGGCGCCTCTGAAACCTTCGGCGAGATGGATCCAGCGCGCAAGCACGCCATCAGCCACCGCGCCGTCGCCTTCGCCAAGCTCAAGGCCGCCCTGTTTTGACCCCGGCCCCGCCGCTCGGGGTCTATGTTCACTGGCCCTATTGCGCGCGCATCTGTCCCTACTGCGATTTCAACGTGGTGCGGACGAGAGGGCGCACCGACGAGGAGACGGCGCTCGTCGAGGCCATTGCAGGGGACCTACAAACCCAGGCGTCCATGATCGGATCAAGGCGTCTGGTCTCGGTGTTTTTCGGGGGCGGCACGCCCTCCCTGATGCCGCCGGAGGCCATCGCCCGCCTGGTGGATCAGGCCCGGACGCTCTGGCCCGGCGACGATCCGGTCGAGATCTCCCTTGAGGCCAACCCCACCGATGCGGAAGCCGGCCGGTTCCAAGCCCTTCGAGATGCGGGAGTCGCTCGATTATCCCTCGGCGCGCAGGCCTTCAGCGATGATCAGCTGCGCTTTTTAGGTCGGGCCCATGACGCTGCCGAAACCCTCCGTGCGGTCAAGACCGCCGCCCGCGTCTTTCCCCGCCTGTCGCTTGATCTGATCTACGCCCTTCCGGGACAGACGATCGGCCTCTGGGCCGACGCCCTTCGCTTTGCCGCCGGGCTTGGGCCTGAGCACCTTTCGCCCTACCAGCTCACCATCGAAGAGGGCACGCCGTTCGAGCGCGCGGTAAGGCGCGGCCGGTTCTCCCCGGTGAATGAGGATCTTGGTCTTGAGCTCTTTGAGACCACCCAGACCACCCTTGAGGCTTTGGGTTATCATGCCTACGAGGTCTCCAACCACGCCCGGGGACCGGCGGCGCGGGCGCGCCACAACCTCGTCTACTGGCGCGGGGAGGACTATCTCGGCGTAGGACCCGGCGCCCACGGCCGCCTGACCCGCAAAGATGGGGTCCGGCTCGCGAGCGAGGCATCCCGCCGGATAAAAGCTTACATCGCCGAGGTCCGCGCTCGCGGCGTCGGCGCGGTCTTCACCGAAATGACCCCGATCGATCAAGCCTGGGAGCGGGTGGTGATGGGCCTTCGCACCGATGAGGGGGTCGAGCTTGACGAGCTTGCCCTTCTGCCCTTAGGGGCCCTTAAGAGCCTGGTCGAATCGGGCCATGTCTTGTCGCGGGACGGTCGTTTGACCGCCACGCCGGCCGGCCGGCTGGTGCTGAACCACGTGACCGAACGTCTCATCTTGAGCTGAACCGGGTGAATAGTGAGCTTGGCTGAAGCCGACCCCTTTTCGCAAACCCCTTGAGCTGCTGAAACTCCCCGTCATGCGTCGAACGACTGTAAAGCGCGCGGGTTCGCCCGGGGAGGGTCCTGGACCGCAAGCCCCGTTGCCGCCCGGCCTCTATGTGACCGCGACCCCGATCGGCAACCTCGGCGACCTGACCTTAAGGGCCCTCGACGTCCTTTCTCGGGTCGATCTCGTCCTGGCCGAAGACACCCGCGTCACCGCCAAATTGCTGGCCGCTTACGAGCTTAAGCCCCGTGTAGAGCGCTACGACGACCATGCGGACGAAAACCGGACGGCTGAGGTCCTCGCGAAAATCGCCGCCGGAGCTCGGGTCGCGCTGGTGTCCGACGCGGGCACCCCGCTTGTCTCGGATCCCGGTTACAGGCTGGTCAAGGCTGCGGTTGAAAAAGGCCTATGGGTCAGTCCGGTGCCCGGCCCGTCCGCGGCCCTGGCGGCCCTCTCGATCTGCGGCCTGCCCACCGACCGGTTCCTGTTCGCGGGGTTCCCGCCGGCCAAGTCCGCCGCGCGGCGGAGCTTCCTGGAGGAGCTGGCCCCGGTCCGCGCCACCCTGGTTTTCTATGAAGCCGGACCGCGCCTCGCCGACAGCCTCGCCGATATGGCCGCGGTGCTGGGGGATCGCCCGGCCATGATGGCGCGCGAACTGACCAAGCTCTACGAGACTGCGGTCCGCGGCGATCTTTTATCCCTCGCCGCCGATCCGCGCTGCCAGGGACCCAAGGGCGAGATCGTCGTGGTGGTCGGCCCTGGCGAGACCCCCGTCGCCAGCGCGGCTGACGCCGACCAGGCCCTGCTCGAAGCCTTGGTCCGCGAGGGTCCGGCCGCCGCCGCCGCCGAGGTGGCCAAGGCCCTTGGGCTCAGCCGGCGCGATCTTTACCGCCGCGCCCTTGAACTGAAGGGCGCCGCATGAGGAAGGCCCGGACACGGGATGGAGGCCGCTCTTGACCCGCAAGGAGGCTGAGGCCGCCCTGGCCGTGGCCGGCGCTCAGCCCGATGAAGCCTTTCCTCTGTTCGAGGCGGCCCTGCAATGCGCTCTGCACGAAACCCCTGGGCGCGCGCCGGAGCCAGCACGGGGCCTCGTCGCCGATGCGGCGAGCCGCCTCAGAGACCGGCTGAAGCACGAACGGCCCGAGGACGCGATCTGCGAGGCCCTTGGCAGCGACATGGGCCTGAACGGGGACCATTTGACCTATGAAGACGCCCGCAATGCCGATCTGATCGATGTCTGTGAACGGCGCAAAGGCCTGCCAGTGGCCCTTGGCGTGATCTATATCGAGGCGGGCCGCCTGTGCTCGGTCGATATCCGTGGCGTCGATTTTCCCAATCACTTCCTCCTGCGGATCGAGACCGACCAGGGGCCTATGGCGCTTGATCCCTTCGAGGGGGGACGGATCGTCATGCCGTCGGAATTGACCCAACGCGCGTTCGCCGCGGGCCTAACCTCGGACGTCGCCGACCGCATCGACATCCTTATGGCCCCCGTCGCCGATCGCACCGTGGCGATGAGGCTTCAGAACAACATCTTCGCCCGCGCCATCCGCCGGGGTGACTTCGCTCAGGCCGAACGCTCGGCCCTTCGGCGCGCCCTGCTCGATCCCAAGGACCACCGGCCCTGGCTGGATGTCGCCGCCGCCCGAGAAGGCCAGGGGGCCTTGACCGGGGCCCTCGAAGCGCTGAGCCGCGCCCAGCGCCTCGACGGCGGCGCCGCCATCGCCGCCAGAGCCGCGCGCGAGCGCATGCGGCTGAGGCTTAACTAGCCTGGGCCATGGCCGCCCTTGCGCCGCCGATGGGTCCGAACGCCCGACGCCGGCGATGGATCAAAACCGAGCTTCAGAAATGCCGTCTCGGCCACGCGCTTTTTGGACATCCCGACCATCGCCGCGGGATCGAACAGGCGGGTTCGGTCTTTTGCATACGGACCCGCGCGCGTTGATTGCGGTGGACCGGAGATCTTGCGGATGGACGGAGCGATGGGGCCGGATCTGCCCGATATCGGTACGGCGGTGCGCCGGCTCGCCGACCAGGCCGCCCTGTTCGATCGCAGCGACGCGGACCCGGCGGCGCTGCTGGCGCCCTTGATCGACGCCGACCTGTTCCGGCAGGTCACGCCAAAGCCGGCCGGCCTCGGATGGGCGACCGATCCTGGCAAGACCGGCGAGCTCTACGAGCTTCTCCGCCGGATCGGAGCGGCCAACGCGTCGGCCGGGCGCCTGTTCGAAGGTCACGTCAATGGCGTGAAGCTCGTGTTCACGTTTGGGAACGAGACCCAGCGAGCGCGAATAGGACGGCGCATCGGCGAGGGCGCTTTGATGGGAGTCTGGAACGCCGAAGCGCCGCCCGGTGTAAGGCTCGAAGGGCCGCCCGGCGCCCGCATGCTGCGCGGCTCGAAGATCTACGCCTCCGGCGTCGGCCTGCTCGATCTGCCGTTGATCACCGCGCGCGACGCCAGCGGCGAGGTCGTGATGACGACACCGGCGGCAGCCCGGTTTGCGCCCCATGATCTGTCCGGCTGGCGCATGCGGGGCATGCGCGCCACGGCGACCGGCACGCTCCATCTGGACGGTGTGCCGGTCGAAGAGGACGAAATCCTGGGGGCGCCCGGCGACTACTACCGAAGGCCGGGCTTTCGCGGGGGCGCCTGGCGTTTCGCCGCGGTACAGTTGGGCGCATTGGAGGACATCGCCCGGCTCGCCCTCGAGGGCCTCGGCCGCCGCGGCCGCGCCGACGATCCGCACCAGAAGGCCCGCGCCGGACAGATCGAGATGGCGGTGGAGACCGCTCGGCTGGTGTCCCGCGCGGCCGCCGACGCGGTGGAGACCAACGACGGCGATCCCGCGCGGGCGGAGGCCTACGCCGGCATGGCCCGTCTGGTGGTCGAGCGATCCGCCCTGGAGGTGATCGCGCTGACCGAGCGCGGCCTCGGGCTCATGGCGTTTGCAGAGGCCGAGCGTCTGGAACGGGTGGTGCGCGATCTGACCACCTACCTGCGGCAACCTTTCCCGGACGCGGTTCTGGAAGGCGTCGGCGAATGGGCGCTGACGCGATGATCGGGCCCCCGACAGGTCAGCCCAAGACCCTGAACGCAGACTATTTCGACGCGCTCTATCGCGAGCGTCCCGACCCGTGGAGCTTTGAAACCAGCGCCTATGAGGCGAACAAATATGCGGCGACCCTCGCCGCGCTGGGCGGACGACGCTACGCGCGCGGCCTCGAAGTCGGATGTTCGATCGGCGTCCTGACGCGGTGTCTCTCGACAGCGGTGGACCATCTGATCGCGATCGACATTTCCGCCGTTCCGCTCGAGGCGGCCGCACGTCGGAACCGCGATCTTAGCAACATCAGGTTCGAAGTCGGCGCCCTCCCCCATGCCCTGCCCGACGGCCGGTTCGACCTGATCGTGCTCTCGGAGGTTCTTTACTATCTGAGCGCGGCCGACCTCGACACCGCCGCCCTTGCCGTCCTGCGCGCGCTGTCGCCCTGCGGAGACGTCCTGATGGTGCATTGGCTCGGAGAGACCGGCTATCCGCTGACCGGTGATGAGGCCGCGGACCGCTTCATCGCGCGCGCCGGCCCTCGCCTGACCATAGGCCGGCAAGAGCGGACCCCGCAGTATCGGCTCGATCTGATGCGCGACGCGCCTCGAGCCTGAGCAGGCACTGTTCGGCCTCAGCGATCTCGGAGGGCAATTGCGTCGGCCGGAGCCTCTGGCGGACCAGGTGCGGGCTGGCTTCTTCGAGCACGGACCAGCGCTCGCCGAACGCCGGCATCCGCATGGCCTGCTCCACCGTCTCCACGGCGACGCCGAACGCCTTCGCCAGGGCGATGACCTCGCCGGGAAGGCCGGGGTCGAGGCTCCTCAGCCTGCGACGCAAGTCCGCCCGGGTCTTGACCGTGCGAAGCGGCTCCAGCTCCGCATCGCAAGGATAGGTCTCGTCCTCGGCGTAGGTCCGGATCAGATCGGCGAGACCGCCGGGCGCGCGCCCCTGATCGCGACAGGAGGTGACCACCCTGACATCGGGCGTGTGTCGGATCTTGAAGTCCCGCCGCCGAAGCGCCCGCGCAAAGGCCCGGTCCTCGGCCAGCGGTTGGGACGGCAATCCGCCGACGGCGCGATAGGCGTCCGCCGTGACCGCAAAATTTGCGCCCCAGGTCCAGATGTGGTTCGGCCAGGGGTTATGAGGCTCGGGGTCGATGCAGGCTATGACTTCGGCCTGCAGCGCGGCGTACCGATCCTCCAGACTGCGCGCCCGCGGAAAATGACGTGAGGCCGCCTCCAAAGGGTCGAACTCCACCACCCCGGCCACGGCGTCCACCCCCTCGAAGGCGTCCCAGACATCGATGAGCCAGGTGGGGGAGACCCGGCTGTCCGCATCGGTGCTGCAGAGGATTCCGGTCCCGGAGCCCCCGTTTCCGGAGCCAATATTCCTGGAGCCCAGCGCCGCCGCCCCCGCCTCCATCGCCGCGCGACGGGCGCCGCCGGCATGGGCTTGATCCTCGGGAAGGCGCAGATCGCGCACCTCAACGCGAAGCGCCGATCGGCCGGCCCAGGCGCGGGCCACCGCGGCGGTGCCGTCGTCGCTGTTGTTGACCAGGACCAGGATCGAGACGCTGTCCAAATCTAGAGGCGCGCCGGATCGGTCGCGCTGAGCGGCCAGGGCGTTGAGACAATCAGCGATTCGGTCCGCCTCGTTGCGCGCGGGAATGCAGACCAAGGTGTCGATGGTCGCGTCGTCAGACATCGGTCGAACGGCCCGCCGCTTCATCCGCATCCGGAACACAACCGCATCCAGCGGGTTCCTCCACTATGGGCTTGGAGTCTGCGCTTTGTCTGTACCGCCTGCAGTCGAGCTGGCCACCCTTGCCCCTGACGGTGCGCTTGCTGTCATCGCCCCGCACCCGGACGATGAAACCCTGGGCTGCGGCGGCCTGATCGCCACGGCCGTCGACGCCGGACGCGACGTCGTCGTCGTGGTGGTGACCGACGGGGGAGCATCGCATCCCACATCGACGCGCCTCAGCCGGGCGGACCTGGTCCGCGTTCGTGACCAGGAATTGCGACAAGGCCTGAGCAGTCTCGGCCTCGACCCGCGGAAGCTGCGGACGCTCGGCATACCGGATGGCGGCGTCGAGATGATCGGCGAGACCGTCCTTGCCGAACGGCTGGGCGAAGCCCTCGCCGGGTCGACCGTAAGGTCGCTGTTCGCAACCTCCGTCGAAGATCCCCACCCTGACCACCGCGCGGTCTGCAGAGCCGCCACGACGCTCGCCCAACGGCTCGACGCCGCCCTCTGGACCTACCCCGTTCGCGCCCACGTCATCGCCGACCACCTGAGCCGCCCACAGGCGCTGGTCCGCCTGGCGATCGGGCCGGTTCTCGGTCGAAAACAGGCCGCCATCGCCTGCCACGCGAGCCAGCTCGGCGGCCTGGTCGATGATGATCTCGCCGGTTTTACGCTGACGCCGGATGATCTCAGCCTGCACACCGCCCCCTATGAGGTGTTCCGGCGCAGCGCCTGATCGGCCGTTCCCCAAGCCGCCGTATCGGCGCCGATCGCTGTGCGCCTTAACCGACCTTCTGATGGCCCCCACCCTCATGGATTATCTGCGCTGGCCTGATCGCTCTTGGCGATGAAGGTGAGGCCGCCGGTATGCTCCACGACCACCAGCGCCACCTCCTCCAGCGCCTTGAAGCCGCGCTGACGGGCTTCGGCGATGACGTCGCGATGCTCGAGATGGGCGTGCCGCAGGCGGTTCTCCCACCATTCCCCGTTCTTGAAGACGACGACCCTAGCCCCGTCGCTGATGAGGCCGAGCGCGGGAATCTTCAGCTTCGACGCATAGGTTGCGACGTGCAGCAGGCCGAAGGTCGCCAGGGCGAGAAAACAGGCGGTCATCGACGTTTCATCGTGCAGCACCGCCGTGATGCCGATGCCGCCGAACACGAAGATCAGCACCCTGTCCAAGGGCGTCGCCGTGCGCATGACCCCTGCGGCTGCTCATCCGCAAGATCACCAGAAGCACGACATAGACTACGACTGACCGGATAATCACC
>Ga0209611_10006643_pt1 | contig 18833 bp, 9 predicted proteins | sample S1TSphgellanicum_3_FD_187693 | JGI IMG/M metagenome (GOLD analysis project Ga0209611, IMG submission 187693) | Host-associated microbial communities from peat moss isolated from Minnesota, USA - S1T2_Fc - Sphagnum magellanicum MG (SPAdes) (version 2) | ecosystem: Host-associated > Plants > Peat... | reverse complement strand
AATTGTGTTGTAGATCCAATTAATATTCCCTTTTTAACAACATCCATGGTAGGCGCAACAAATGTCTCAACTTTTGTGGTTGTTATACCCACATCCAATGATTAGGTAATGTCTATTCCAATAAGTTGTCTTTGGGTTTTAACAATTGCCACTTCTAACACAATTGGTGAAGTTTTATTGACTTTAGTCTAACGATGTTCCAATCTGTGGTTACCCAATGGTATCCTTCGTGGTGTAAAATGTGGATGTGAGTACATCTTTGGTTCTCTACTCCTAATATGAACAAATGGATGAATCTGTTGACTCTATGGTCCCAATTGGCTTCCCAATTCCATGCTTCTCAATCTATTCTAAACTATAAGAATTCTTGGTTCTTGTGCTTGTGTTTGATCCATTAATGCTCTTGTCAAATTCTGTAACTCCACATGTTTAGGAATACCCACTTGATGTGAAAAGGCACAAAAGGAAAACCCATGATTACATGTCTTTCCTCACAAAATGAACAAACCCTTGATATAATCTGACCATCTCTGAATCCATAGATTCATGATCTCGTGTTTTGAGTATGTACTTTGGTTGATCCAATTTTGGATTCCCTTGATGTGAGTATGACCATGGTACTTCATCCAACACATTCACCTATGCCTCTACATACTCAAATGATCGTAGGTAATTTTTTTCAGTCTCTTTAACCACATCGATATTTGTTTTTTCTTCCACCTAACAATCTTCCATTGGTTAATAGTAATCTGGAGATGAAAACTGATACAAAAACTTGAGTTGTATACCTCCTATAACATCCCTTCCTCGGCTATTCACTAACTTTGGACTTGAGATTTCCTACAATTGATCATGTATTGTAAAAATCCCTACTTTGTTTTGATCTCTTCGACTCTGAACCACATATTGCGATTGAAAAGTATACTATACCCACTCATTTGAGTGAGTAGTCGAACACATCTTTCTTCATGGAGATCATTGTCGATAATTGTGCCTTTTTTGAAGACTCCTAGTCCATATTTCACAGCATAACACCTCTTCTGGTAGAAACGACCTGTGCCCTTTAGGTCTTTCCTCTATTTTTAGAACTCATTTGTCCAACATTAGATTCCGATATGGGGTTTCTGTAAGCCTTGCATACTCCTTTCCATATTCAAGATTGTCATCTATCTGTCTTTCAATAATTTGTCAACTTGCCTCCAAGTTCAATTGTCGTTCAAAAATTTTGGGTCACCATCCGATCCATCTTATTTCACAATTTTTTGTCTTTAGAGTTTGTAAATTGCTCTACAATCTTTATGGCGTTAATCGCTTAAACTTTTGATACTTTCTAATGTACCCTTTTTAATTTTGAATTGAAAAAAAAACAACATTACTCATCTAAACATTCTCATCTACAATATAGAACAAATTTGTAGAAAACCTTCCCATTATTGAAAGAAAAAACCAAAAAAAAAATTCCCCACAAGATGGTCGCCAAATGGTAAAAATGAAATTTAATTCCTGCAGAATATTCACACCACGATAACAACATATTTGCATTTCACATGCATACATTCATTATTCCTGCCTTAATTCTCAACATACTTAACACTACCATTCATTAAAACATCATATTCATGGTTATTACATATAACCAAAATCTACACTTCAAAATACATTGTAAAAAACTCTAGAAACAAGATTACAATTCATTTCGTCATATTTTCATACTACATAAAATTCACACAACAAAATGAACATAGAATTCATTCAAGAACCTTTCCCTTTGGGCAACCCCTAATCTTCATCATGATTCAAAACCAACAATAATTCAAAATTCAAACTAACAAAGTTCCTTAATCAATGCTTATCCTAAATGCCTTGTTCATCCAAAATCATGTATTCATCCTACCCCCTTAATAATCCAAAAGTTCTAGGTCACAAAAATAAAAGATTCCCAATTTTGAATTGTTTAATTCAAACTTCATACAAGATGTAAATGTTGGCTAATGGTTGACATCTAAACAAAGATTCATGCAGAATGGCATAAAATGGAATACTCAAGGAAGTTTCAATGTCAATTTAAACCTAGGAATCACTAGAAAGAATCCTACACTTATCAACTCTTGTCCAATCGCAACTTCAAATTCTGCCCCATAATAGCATTGACATTAGAATGACAAAGAATTTGCAGTTCTTCAATCTAACAATAATGGAAGTAAAACCATAGACATCATATTTATCCACTTGTGTTGAACATCAAACAAATAACCAACCCTAATTTTGAAGCTTTGAAAAGATGAAATGTCCAAGGTCTACTCACACAAGAGCAATTCAAGCACTGACAAATTACCAATCACCTTCCTATTACAGAAACAAAAGATCAAGGGTGCTTGAAACAAATTGTTACACTCCAATTTTGAACAAGGAAGACAAATGTTGATTTCTTCAACAAAATTTTCAAGTACACCTTTAATTTTGTTCAAAATCTTTCATGCCTAAACACAATAATCACAAAAATGTAGTGGGAAAAATGAAGAGGGAAAGGAGGGAAAAGAAAATTTTCCTGCAATCTGGTGGTACTTGACCTGGATTTCACAATGGTGGATTATTAGCTTTTATAATGTTCCCCCAGTAACAACAACAAGTTTTTTCAAGTTTCTATGGACTCGATTACCTTTCCTCTCCTAAACAATGAATGAGCAACACATCTTGCCCCCTTACCCCATCCCCCTCTAAGTACTAGCTATCCTTATGAAGTTTCTCCCACCTAGGTTTTCAAAATATATTTTTTGGGCATTTTTACTTTAGCAACAAGGATGAGCATTTGGTTTATTTTATTTTGTTTGGACCCTGTGAAGAATGATGAAGAGGTCTACATGTAATTACAAAACATTCAACAACAAACTACTAAATGTGTTCGGGTTTATTATGAATGCCTATTGAAATAGCTAATTGTTTACAAGTTAAAACAATAGATGTTTTCCTCACTATTGTTTTTAGAATAGGACTATTACCTTACTTCATATTAACAACGGCAATGAAACAAGATACACTGATTGAACACAAGGAAGCCGTTGTAGTTTGTGATTAAGAAAGCGGACCTATTAATTTGAATTACAATGCTTTAGCAACTAACCACACCAAAAGCTAACAAAATTATGTCTAATATTGTAATACATGTTATAGCTAAATCTACATCTACACGTACTAATTGTAGTAAAATAGGTCATATTCTAGAAGAAAAAAGTTCTAGTAGTATCAACCGCCACAGTCAATTCTATAAAACCTATAACATGATCTAATGCATAACCTATTGAACCTATTAAAATACCTTTACATTATCCTTTATTATATGTTTTAATGTTGATTATCGATTTGGAGATTATCCTAGGAAAACTGAAATACATAATATGTTGAGAACCAAACTTTTTAGTTTTAGTACAGTGGCATGTAAGCTTCTTAAACTGATAATGTTCCAATAAATGTGGTAGTTGCTATCACTCCTCATAGCCAACAACTAGAGCAACAGGTGTTGAAAGATCGAGAAACAATTAAAGCCAAAAGAGTAGCATACTAGCAAAAGGAAGAGCATTTATGTGATTCATTTGTTGAAACTATGAAACAACTACAACATAGTGAAAATTGACTAACTAACCATTACAAGACCTAGGGAACCATTGTAAAGTAATTAGGTTAGATTCCTTGAAAATACTACTGCAAATCAACTAGTTGAAAATTATCAAACCAATGAAATGCCTTTACAACATGTGACATTAGAAAATTGTGGAAAATTTTGAAATAAAGAGGTCACAATTTACTGGTGCATGGGGTGTAGTAGGTAAGGTAAACACATTTGGATGTGGCGACAAAATGTTCTAGCAAAAGTTAACCTAATAAGTCCTTGCACTCCCACATTTTTGTGTTGTTGGATGCATCTTCCTGTGTGCATAGATAAATTAAATAGCCTCAATATGATGTGTGCATAAATCCAAGGCACTTCAAAAGCCCTTCATTGTTTGAGATGGTAAGGGCAAGGCTAAACTTGGTAGGGACACATGGGAATCTGGTGAGACCACAATCATGATTATTATGTGTAGTTTGAGATGAGGCTAATCATGAGATGATGAACTTGAAGATTCCATATAATGCTTGAAGCCATTTAAGTGTAAGTAGGTAGATGATTTTTGAGATCAAATTGGGGTTATGTGGGCCTTTGCCCTATTAGGTGTGGATGATGATGGTGAACCAACCTAGTTGCACATTATATGTAACTACTATATTAAAGTATAACAGCCAGGGGAGGGCTTTGTTGCTTTTGGTGTTCAAACAAAACTTGAAGCCCTCCTCTTGGCGCATCTAACACACTAAAAATCGTTGAAAACTGATTTAAAATGAGAAAGTTATGGCCCCCCAAAGTAAAGGGGGTCAAAAAACTCAAAAAAGAAACTATTGAGGCCGGTTCTTAAACACCCAGAAAGTTCATTTTATGTTTCTTTTTTTGCTATTAGAGTTCCAATGTGATTTGTAGGACTTTAGATGGTGCTCCTACAACACTTTAAATCGTTTTAAATGAATAAGAAATAAGAAAATTATGAGCTTTGAAAATAGGAGGGGTCCCAAGAAAAAAAACAAAACGTTTTATAACTTGGAAAGCTTATTTTTGTTTTTTTTTTTCTTGTTAGTTTTTCATCACTCCTTTTCTTTTGCACTTCAAAGGTGATTATAGGATATTTAGTAATTATGATTACTTAATGAAAATATGATTTTAATATTATTATATAGTTTAAATTAATAATTGCTTAGGATGTTTGTATACTTGTAGGTTAATTAGTGTAGCCTATTTACATTAATATTTTAACATAAATAATAAAATTTAAATATATAATACTTATTGATTATATATATAATTGATCATCATTATCATTATAATAAACATTTAATTAATAATTATGATTATTTATAAATTTGTTTAATATTATCATATTAATTGATTTTGAATAATTTTTTGTTTAATCAAATGTAAATTTTCTAAAAAATTATTCCAAAATAAAATAAAGTCAAACATATTTAAACCATGGTTTAATTTAACTTAGTTTTGCATAATTTAATTTAACAATAATTAATTTAACCTAACTTAATTTAACCATTGTTAATTTTAGCCTAATTTAGTTTAGCCATAAATATTTTTGCATAATTTAATTTAAACATATTTATTTTATCCTCATTTAATTTCGCTTAATTTATTTTAGCCACAATAAATATAGTATAATTTAGTTTACCCATAAATATTATGGCCTAACTTAATTTAGCCATATTTATTTTAGCCTAGTTTAATTTAGCTTAATTGTTTTTAGTCATAATTAATATAGCTTAATTTATAAAAGCCTAACTTGATTTAGCCATAATTAGTTTGGCCTAATTTAATTTAGCCATAGTTAATTTAAATTAATTTAATTTAGCCATAATCGGTTTAATTTAATAAATTTAGCCATGGTTAATTTTAGCCTAATTGAATTTAGCCATAATTATTTTAGCCTAACTTAATTTAACTATGGTTAATTTAGCTTAATTTAAATTAACCATAACTAGTTTAACCTAACTTAATTTAGCCATGGTTAGTTTAACTTTTTGGTTTATTTAACCTAGGTTAATTTAAGCTAACCTAAGTTAACATGGGGTTAACCTTAATACTAGAGGTACATAATACTATTATATATAGCCTATCTAAATATATTAACTATAGTATTTAAGTATGTATAAGTTTAGGCCACTATTTTTATAACACGTGTCCATGTTGTACACATTTAGTTGCATGTTAGTTGCACACATAACTATATGTGCGAAAAATTATACAATACCAAATTTGTAGTTACAAACACGACCAAAATAGTTACAAACGATAACCAGTTGCATGCCAGTTGCATAGCGACTAGTTGCAAATGACAAGATTTTTAATATTGTTTCCATTTGTTCAAAAAATATATATTATAATTACAAAAAATTATTATTATAAATAATTAGTTATAATCAATCATATGCCAAACTATAATACACAACCTATTCTATGTTAGGCTAAGGTAAAATAGGTTAAATAAGTAGGTAGTAGGATCCTATTTATTTTGTTGGGGACAAGCCTTTTGATTGGCTCATCCCAAATGGCACATGCACTCTGTTTATAATGCATATCATGAATCTAGCCCATTTTTTCATTTACTTATATACTTTACAAGTTTGAAGTTATAAACAAAGGATATGGGATAAATTCTAATAAAAGGGAAACACTATGACAATACAACATTATCACATCTTTTGTCCCATACAAAAACATTATGATATATATCCACACAATAAAATACTTACTATTTTTCCTAACTATTGACTACCTACTACTTATCCTACTTATTACATGTTACGTAAGTTACATACCTATTATCTATCACCTAACTTATATTTAATAAATTAATTACCTAACCTACCTATTATTTACTACTACCTATCCTACTTATCACATATTACCTAGGCTATATACTTACTATCTACTACCTAGCCTACATTTAATATATTAAATGTTTAACATAGTTAACTAATTAATTAATTAATACAAAAACACTACAACATATCCACAAAATAAAATACCTCTTGGTTAACTTAACTTTCGTACCTACTAGTACCTACCCTACTTATTACATACTACCTTAGAGCCCATCTAATTGATTAATTAATATGAAAACATGATCACATATTCACACAATAAACTAATTAACCTACCTAGTACCTATCCTATTTACTACCTACTACCTAGTCTATTTATTAATTAATGACCTAGCCTACTAACTACTACTTAGTTTACCTAGTCTAACTAGGTCTAACCTTCATCACCTAGCCTATTAACTACACCTAATAAACTAGCCTACTACTACCTATAGATAACTTAGGCTAATTAACTAAGTATGGAAGCTAAGCTAGGCTACCAATGTACATAGGCCTACTTAGTATAATGTAACTTATTAAGCTTACCTAGCTTAGTTTACCAACTAAGTTATAATAACCTTTTCTAGCAACCTATTAGCTATTAAATATTATATCATGGAAGACCCATGGATGGGTACATTCACAACTAGAAATTATGTCATATACAACGACCATGTTTGCAATTGGGATGCAACTACCAGTTGTGTGCAACTATGTAAGGTTTTCTATGCAACTGCAATGGATTTTTTCCCTCTTTTTGGGTGTGTATGCAACTATGGTGCAACTACGATCACCTTCATCCTAGCTTTTGGATGATTTCTATGTATATTATCATATAAATTTGATATGTATATACTCATAGTTGCATGTGCAACCAAAATAGGCCAACTATGGTCTTTTGGTAAACTAGGTACACATTTCTTGTAGGCATGTTTAGGGTTAAGGTTGCTTACACATGACAACCCCATTCATAAGGTTTAAGGTATATGTGAAAAATAACGTAATCTATTATGCCACCTACCTAGAATAATGGATCTATCCCCAACTTTTAATAGTTTGCTCCACAAACATCTAGAAGACAATTGACAATGGAAGATATTGATTTTACTTACAATAGTTTAATGTTTATCACTTGATGAGGCAAAACAATGTATATGTGTATTCAACAATAAGGTCCAATTAATCCCGTCAAGATTACAATATGTGGGTTTGACATGTGGAAAATAATCTTTTTCATTCCAACAATTATCCCAATACAACTTAGGGTCTCATGGCACATATACACCTTATAATCCATGTAATGCATGAATTGGTTCTAAAGTATGTGGTGACTAGATATTAAAGAGGGTTGACATTAGTAGATTTGAAACACAATAGTGACTAATGATGCAACCTAGCGATGAAGATATGTTATTCCCCATAAGACAACTATTCATTCAAGGCCAACTTCATCATCACTAGATAACCTTTGAAGCTCTTCAACAGCTAAAATTACATCAGCTCCAATCAATTCAATTGCACCAACAAGTGCCATGTTCCTTGGTACCTCTGGAATTTCCAGAGGCACATCTACTCCAATTAAGTTGTCTAGCATGGTAATTTCATCACTATCAAATACTAGGATGCGTTTGGACTTTGGTTTTTTGTGGAGGACAACCTTCCATCCTAGCATGTCAGGGTCATTTGCACTAAAAACTTGCTACACTTGGGCTAGAAATACATAAGGTTCATCAATTCGTGCCTTCCATTGTCAAAAATTTACCAACAAAAACCCATCATCATCGTGCCTATATGTGGCATTTCCCCATCTATCCAATCCATTTCTTACTCAATCACATTTGAACAATATTACTGGTTCAGATACAAGGCCATAGTCTAGCAAAATTATGTCCTTCAATATCCCCACATATTGAAACACCCCAAGTTTCGTACCTTCTATTGATTGCTACTCTTGATGGAAAATTGACACAACTCCAGAATCGTATGTGGCATTTGTGCTGCCATAGGTATCTATAAAAACTCTGTAATGATTTCCATATGCCTTCATTTTTGTGTACCTTGAACCAAAAAAGGAGGGCAAAACTGACAGATGGAGTGCATTTTGGTCTTCAAGCATACCCCCTTGTGTGACATGGCTCCAAATTAAATTGCTTCATGCACCCAACTTGCCAAGTTTTGCACCTCTTGGAGCTCTAGTGGAAACTCCACACGCCTATTTGCTGTTCTATGCCCCCTTTGCCATAGTCCTTCAAATTTTGCTCTTCACTATCTTATTCGAATTGTTTTTTACTCATGCATGTTGCACCCCCATTAACCAAGCCCCACATTAAGTTTATTAATTCCAACTAGTTGTTCACAAGAAGGTAATTTACCCATGCATCTACGACCTCTTTACAATTTTCCAACAAGGGTTTAAAGGGTTAAGGGTTGTGTACTGGACCCACAATACTAAACATGCCACATTTGTGTGAACACATTGATGTGCCACATCTCGTGCTACAAGGTTTATAATCAACTTTGTGATAGCCCATTCCACAATTTCACCACAAACCCCCTCCTCTTCATCTACATCCCAGATTCTGCATCAAACATGGTGGAAATCTTGTAGATATTCAGTGACAAACCTAATTGTTTCATCCAAAATGTAACCCTTTGCCATGGAAGCCTTTGGCCTTGACCTATTACATACATAACCCTTAAAAACCTTCATGGCCCGTTTTATTGGGTACATCCAATGAGTATGAATTGGGCCACAAATGTTTAGTTCTTCTACAATGTGCAATGTTAAATGTGACATCACATCAAAAAATGCTCTTGGGAATTCCCATTCAAGCATGCTAAGAATGATTATTACATCCTCCATTAAGGTCGGTAGGTCAATTGGATCCCAAACCTTTGCACATATGTTACGATACACTCAATTGAAGCGCATTAAACTTAAACGTACATTAGCATCCATTAGGCCCCTTAGAGCTAGAGGCATTAGTTGTTGCATTAAAACATGTTAATTATGGCTCTTCATTAACCCAAGTTTCTTATCCATGATATGTTTTCCTAGAGAGCTGCAATAATTTGTTGGCACTTTCAAAGAGGCTAAACTATTCATGAAAGTTTGGAGCTCTTCTAGTCTAAGGACATAGGGGGTAACAAGTTTAAAAATCTTGCCCGACCTTTGAGGATCTCGCTTCAGCCATAGATGTTCTCGAATTCCGCACACTTTCATGTCCCGTCAAACCTTGATTGTGTCCTTCAATTCAAATATGAATTTGATCATATTCTCACAAACGTTCTTCTCAATGTGCATCACATTTAACATGTGCTTAATGAGTAAATGTTGCAGTAACCACCGTTTTAGTTAAACAATGGTATTATTAACACAATTTGTGCCTAGGAACTATCGTACCAAGATGTAAACACCCATATAATGATGCCACCCAATAATTGAAATCTCACAAACTGACAAATTTAAACAAGGACCAAAAATATGAAAATTCATGTTCAATAATGTTTTCCATGTTCCAATAATCTCTCCACCCACACCTTTTGATTTGGAACTAATATTGATGTTCATCACATCTAGTTCACAAGGTGAACATTTCCCTACTCCCCACCAATGCACATGATAAATGGACGGTACTCCACAAAATAATGCAAATTCAAAGTGGTTGGGCCTATTTTGACTCACCAACCCAAGCAAAACATTGAAAAACAAAAATGACTCGACATCCAAAGAGATATCTACTTGCTTTCAAATCTTTGGAAAAGGAAAGAGGAAAAATACCCAGCAAGTTTTTCCAAACAACATTGACTCTGGCTTTAGGGTTTAAGGTTCCTCAAAGGTTTAAGATAAATTTTGAAAAGGATGTAATCTTTGACTATGGATATACAAAATTTGAACAATGTGTATATAAATTGAAATTCCTTTCCAAACCCAATTGAAGGTTAGAGACTCAGCCTTCAAACTTCTCAAGAGGGCCTTTCACTGGTGTATTATGACTTGAACTTAGGGATGTTAAAAGGACTTGTAGCTTTACACCAAATTTAACTCACTTGTATGCTTTTGGTGTATTATATGCTTACCTAATACCTTGTTGAATGGTTGGCCTAAATAGGTGAGTAACATAGTTGAAGTGGGTGGGCTAAATAGATCATGTTCACCTCTCAATATGGTAGACCCTAAAATGCACATAAACGTTTCATCCCACTGCTTTTCGATGAGCACCTTTTTGCCCCCAACACATTTCCTACAACCACCCACTCTTTTGTTCTATGGGCTTGTCTTTTCACCTTAGCAACTATTATTATATCCGGCCTCCCCCTTAACTCATGATGGCCATTAAAATGTTAGGCATTGGGATGAATTTTGTATGGGTGATTTTGATTCAACCACCTCCGGTTTCCTTCAAATACTACCTTTCCCAACTCCTTTGACCATTGATTAGTTGTCCCTGTTCCACATGGAAGGCACACTTTGTAACCTTGATGTTGGCATCCAAAAATTAGGTCGTACCTTGGAAAATCATGAATTGTCCACATCAATATGGCCTTCACTAAAAATTGCCTTCTACTCACAAATTGTAGTATGTCAAGCCTTCTAACCCCCTCCCATAATTCTTGTAGCTTGTCAATTAGAGGAGCTATTAGGACATCAAAGTTTGCATTCTTAACACTCTTAGGCCTTGAAATTATGATAGATAAAAACATGAAAAATTTCTTTGTCACTAGCCATGGCGAGAGGTTGTAGATTAAGAGTAATACTAGCCAAGTGGACCAAATGTTGTTTTTCTCCCCAAAAGGGTTCACCCCATCTATGCCAAACCTAATCTTACATTCTAGGTTCAATTGCAAAATTAGGCCATGTATTATCAATGTGTTGGCGTGCTTTGCTGTTAGGAACATGACGAACTTTCCCATCTATGTTCTTGTTTCTAGCATGCCATGTCATCATCTCTAACGTGTGCTGAGCTTGGTACATATGCAACAACCGAAGAGATAAAAGGAAATGTTGCACAACTTTTTGTGGAACAAAAGACCTGCCAAATTTCTTGTACCAATGCAGCTGTTATGTAGCATATTAGGTGCATGTGACAATGCCCACCCCTTGTTTAAAGTATGTAGGCGCTCAGCTTGTGTGGTAAATCAATTACATCAACAACTACAATGTTCTTTAATCAATATAATCCCCATCCCATTAGAGATTGCAGAGTAAAGACAATTGGATGGATCAAAAACATGATTGTGATTTCAACAATTACAATACTACAATTGCAACATATGGCTCAATATATGGGTGCTTCCAACATTGTTCAAGGTTGTCCTCAAGGAGTGACCCATGCACATATGTTTACCGTGCAATTCCTTTTAAGCATTCACAGATATACAAGCCATTGATGATGCATGGCCCAAGATTATGTTTTGGAATTGTATTCAACAATGAACACATTCCACCATAGATTATTACAATGTTGTGTTCACTATAGAAGGCCTACCTTTTTGTTTTACAAAGTGCATGGGAAGGGTCATCCATGTGCATTTCTTGCTAGTGCCTTGATGCACACATGAATTTTGACCTTAGTTCAAAGGTGATGAACGACCACCTTCTATTGCTTGATGTAGGTAGGTATGCAAGATTGGACTAACCCTAAACCTTAAACCTTATATCCTAAACCCACAGAAGTAAGATAAAAAACTACGTGGTCTAGGTTTGGGCCATGCCTTGCAATATATGAGTTGTTCCACTTAGGACCTGGGTTGCCTTGTGAAAAAATAAAGAACATTTATGGGAGATTAATGCAACACTGCAAGATCTTTGCACTTCTGCCTACTATTGATTTAACAACAGTTTATGGTAGCAAATGTTGCCCTTCTCAAGAATGAAAGAGGGCCCACAAGATGCGCTCACTAATCCATGTTCCACATCATGTCAAGGTGCCTAGTCACACCCTCCCATAGGCTAGTTTAAGTGGTAGTATCACCTAGTGAATCCATGATTAGGCATCTACATCACTAATGGCTGTGACTAACCTATTAGAGTTGCCTCCCAACCATGAGCTCATGGTGGTGGGACAAAGACCCATTTGCTACTGCTTGTGAAACCACAACCTTTCCAATTTAATACTTGGCCTCAAATCATCATCATGGATGATTTGCAAATGGGGTGAACAAACTACATTAGTTTATGGGAAGGGTTACACAAATGCCCGCAAAGATATTCAATAGAATATGTGCAAATTAAACCTAGGGTCTAAAAGGTGGAAAATGCAAGTAAATTAATGAATGAAGGGTAACCACTACCCTACCAACTACCATGAAAAATGACCAATTTCTTGGAATACTAGAAACCAACACAAATCAAAGCAAATGTTAACATAATTTTCCTTTCATTCCAGTTGTGTATCCTTTGCCATTTATGTCACACCTTAACCATGAATTAGATAATTAAAAAACCTTCTTACCTTCACCAAATCCCATTGAGGATTGTCAACTTAACCAAATCCCAGTTTCATAAGATATGCATGGAGGGTTCATGTCATGGAAACATACCAATAATGAATACTTGACACATCAAAGATTTCCTAGGTTATATTTGTATCATGCTACTCCTATCACAACAAATGAGTATAGTTTAGGAACAAGGGACTTATCCACATTTGTGCACTTGCTTCACCACACAAGGACAATATGTAACCCTAGTTTGCCTTATTGATATCCCACATTCGCTATTTGACTGATAGATGACATTGTCCATAATAACCAAGTTGGAGCTTTGCAATACCCAAGATTTGAACAAGCATTACATGAGAAACACTATGAGACAGATCCAAATGTCGAGACAGTGAAGCTGGTATCACTGAAGTCCGGTGCACTTGTGACACTATTGAAAATAATACCCTTTCCACATAATCTTAGCCCACCCAAAACCTAGTTTATACAATGGTACACCCAATGTACAAAACCAACTTGAAATAATATTTAATCATTTTCAATCAGTGGTCTTGATTGGTGTTTCATGTGAAAGGCCCATAGAAAGGAAGCGTTGTCATGTTCGAACTTGAGGATTGTACCCTTGTTGACTATGCTTGACAAATGACTTTTGGAGCCGTTTTGCTCCTCATTGCTCTGGGCTGAACATTTGTGAGCTTGTAGTTTTCTAGTTCACACTCTCCCAGTGGTTAGGGCTGAACATTTGTGAGCCTGCAATTTTCTAGTTCACGCTCTTCCACTAGGTAGGGTTTAGTGCTTGAATGGCAAACCCTAGCTTCACATTGTGCACTCAAGGTTGAACACCAATATTTTCTTCATTATCAAGCTCTACACTCCAACAAGCCACAAGGTTTACCCTTTACATCAACCAATAAGCCTCCTCTCCTATACTTAGTTGGATACCTTGTGTCTTAGAGGATACATATCATAAGCCCTATCCTTAATCTGTAAACCTACTTGCCTTAATCTATAAACTATTTAAGGTAGAATACTAATGTTGGAGATGTTGACAAATAATTCAATCGCATGGGCATAGTTTCTTTAGAATTCATAACTTGATTTCCAATGATGTATGCAATACGAGGTGGGCATTGTTTCTCATTAGTTGTAGTTAGTCAATCAACACAAAGTAACCTAATGTTATTGTTGGTGGTGTGGAAACTCACACTATAGCAATTCAAGCAAACTCTCCATATGAAGCTATTGTTTTTATGGGTCACTTGTGCTCTCAAAAACATTCCAACCTTTCTATACATCATGGGCAAGACATGAAAACAACTGTGTAGGATTATCATAACATCTGGAAATTTGAACACAAACTCTTATTCAATCATCTTGAACTCCAGACTTAGTGGACTTCCTTCTCTACAAGTATTCATGCTTGGTCATAATGCCATTGGCAACTCCTTGTCAATGTAGGGAGTAATTCAAATATTACAATTGTGGTGGTGATTTGACATATTTGACATGGCAACAGAATGACTAATGGAGAGCCTTTGTTTCCTAATTGAATATTTGTATGGATCATGTCTTACTTTATTAATGTTTATATGGAGTGAAACTAGCATATGCATTTAGTTGTATAAAAAATGCATAAGGAAATGAATAAGCCACCCACAAATTGATGACAATCACATAGGGCATATTCCAAACATTGTGCCCAACAATGGATCCATAATGAAATTGTCCTTCTCTTCTACTATACTCATAAACATTACCCCACTTCCCCATGATACAATAACATCCAATATTAATTTGAAGGTCCACATGCTTGATGACGACCATTAATGTTTCTACTTAACGAATTTTAGTCCACCTATTTGGACAATATATTGTCTAGGTTCTTCCCTGTGTTAGGCCATTTGAAGGAGTCCATGTTTCCTTTCCACCCCACCAGAATAGTAAAGGCCTATCAACATTGTGTATCATTATTCTTGTGTCTTGTAAGCACTTGCAAAATCGAGTCTTTGTCTGTCTCCCCATGCGTACTTGAAGTTTGTATACATCACCTTCAAAATATTCAGTGTGCACAGACTTTCGTCCTTGAATACTTCTCAACCTACTAGACAACATGAACCCATCAAGATGGAATGACTTTAGGCTTAGATAGGTCCTCATAGAAGAATGCACATAACTTTATATGTTGCAACAAAAAGCAATTACAGTATGAATTTTTTTGCACCTAGGTCCAATTCAACTATTTGGTTCACCAAAGATAAACAAGTCACAAAAGTCTTACCTCTGGAGCAATATCGATCAAGGTTATAGGCATAATTGTGCCTATTGATGTCCCTTGTCTCACATTCTTGGAGATTTGTGTGGCATGCTACAAAGACCTTAAAATCCACAAGAATTAAAATGTCAATTGTTACTCAATGCAAACAACCTTACAATGTTCAATAGCCTTTCCATTGCTATAACTCCATCCCAACAAGGGGGAAAATTTGCCAGCCTTCCTAAATCACCACCCACATAGCAAATTTTGATGATTATTTAGGCATGAAGTAGCTTATCTAGTTGCACAACAAGAAACCAATGATCCACAAACTTTAATACTACTTCTACCTAATCACTTTCTTATTATCACCAAGGCACTTGAACACTTTATGCCATATTCATTCCCATATGAACCTAATACAGTTCTAAATGTGTGATTTCAAGAGTCAATTTAACTTACTGGTGTTTCCAACTTTAGAATTTTATTTTCACAATGTTTTTTTTGCAGATGAAAACAACATGTGAAATAATATTACCTTTTTTGGCCAGATGTAGGGCCAAGCTTGATTCCTCTAATGTCCAATTTTCTGCGTACAAAATTTTTTACTGAGCTTAATTCATAGATTACCCCAAGGGAACCCTCCAAAAAGAAATAAGTGGTCAAACAAACTATAATAGCTTTCACAATGTCTATATCCAAGGCCTACGTACATAGGGGATACATTTAAAAGATACCAACCTGCAACTTCATATAACCAAAGATCATTTGCAAAATCCCTAGTGATTGAAAGATGAATGATAATACGCTTCCAATCATGAATATTTATGTTATTCCATGAAAACGCCCTCAACCTGCAAAATAATTGTTGCAAAGAATCAATGTTAATAAAAATTAAGTGGATTCAACTACACATCCATAGCCCAATAATAAATTGATGCTAAGTGGGGTACCTATTTGTTCAATGTGGGAACCATTTCAAGCTACACCTGTTATACATTCAAACATGTCCATCATAATGCCAAATAATACTTAGAGTTTTATATGAAAACATGACAATTAACATGGTAGCTACTCCTATGTTATGCATTACATATATGAAGGAACTTAACACATAGAGATGTACATCCAGCACTCACCTAAAAATGTGTCTTTCAAAGGTTAAACTGAATTGGGGCCAGTAAAAGTGGACTTATGATCTACAAAGCTTCTTGTCAGGAAATATACTTAGTTTTCTCAAGAATGATGCCACCAAGCCTCTATTCATATCTTCACAAAGTAATCCACCAACATCACCAGATGGCAAAGTTAACTACATTTCGAATAGTTATCTTTGATGTTCCATGCACCAAGCCTTTGACAAAAGCCCAGTTCCCAATTTCAATGTGCTGCCAATGACCTATCCTCTACTTAATTAGAGACTAGCGAAAGGTTTCTTATCAAAACACCAAACTTAATTCACACAAGAAAATTCCTCATTGGGATTCTTCTCAATGCCAGCATCATGTGCCCCTTGAGTAATCTAGTTGAACTCACTCAGGAAACCATTAATGTGTTTGGATCACCTCAATGGCAAGTCACTCACTGGAAATAGTTCAAGGTCATCAAAGGAAAAGGTCAAATCCACACTAATGCATTCCCAACTACAGGAATGACTGATTGTAACCCATTGTCTTTGCAAAAGCTACAGAAAGCCTTAAACAAATCAGGTTGTTTCAAACTCCAATCACTTTCAAGCTGAAGTTAAACCCCATAAAAAAAACTTGGCATTTCCTCAGTATATATCCTATACAGCTATCCCTGATATAAACTTACGCATGTTTCATTAAAAGGACATATTCATGGAATGAGACCTTCTGCTCAACTGTGGGGATCTATTGGTCCCAGAAACAACAATAGTTACTTGCCATAACATGAGAAAGAACAAAGAAAGCATGCAACAAGAGGAAGTTACCTTGATGAAGAAGGGTTTGTTATCTTCATGAGGTAATCCATGTAGTACACCCCTGATAAAAACATAGTTTTCAGTTTCAATGAACCAGACATCGCCGTTCCTCAATTCAATTGCAAACCAATGGAAGGTTTCCTGCCAAAACTATATGCACATTTCAAATGTATGAGAAAATTGCAAGTTAGGATTGTTCTCAATCCCAACATCATGTGTGCCTTGAAGGGTTTGGTTCAAATCACAGCAGAAGGCATTAATGTGTCCTGACCATGTTAGCAAATCATTCATTGGAAATAGTTCAAGCTGGTCAAAGAAGAGGGATCTACTAACCTTCTTGCTATGACAATTCATGTTTTTCAATAATGATGCCACCAAGCCTCTACTAATACTTTAGCTTCACGAGGTAATCCATCAACATCACCAAATGGCACAGAGTTGTTTACATTTCAAATGGTTTTCTTTGATGCTCCATGTAGTAGGTCCCTGATAAAAACCCAGTTCCCAGTTTTAATGCACTAGACAGCACTATCCCTCAACTATTTGTGTCATTAGGCAATTAATGTGTGTCCCTCTAGATACACCTCACATAGTAATTGTTTGGCAACACATAATCTAATAGTAATTACCTCGTTGCACAAACACATTTTATACAATATATTATCTAACATGGGACCCTAAAGATAACATCTTCCAAATTTTTGTTCACATTATAAATTAGGAAATAATTAATGTATGAACAAATAGTTATTGTTTTACCCGATTTAATATTTAAATGGGAAAAGTTAAGTATGTATAACAATCCAATTTTTATATTGACATTGGCACAAATGGTCATGTCTAGTATCATAAATGAGGTGGAATATCCTTTCATAAAATTAAAAATAGGACCAACAAAGGTAAAACCTATGGGGGGAATAAATCAGTCTGGATCCAAGAATAGTGTATTGTAAATGAAGACATTAAGAGAATTTTGTGTGCATGATTTTTCATAAGAATTTAACACAAGATTTGTAAATAGATTTTGTGGTTGTTTGAACATATGTAGCTGTTTTGGCCTTGGGAGTCGTTTTTCCATTTGTAAACATTTTGAGTTCATTATTCCCATGTAAACAGTCCAATACACATCCAACAACTTTCATGATAACAATAAATACACAAATTGATTGGACACTTACAAATATGTCACTAGATGAAAATGTTTGTAATCGTGGATTATTTTGGGCATCTAGTTAAGTTTTTACTATGAGCTTGAAGTAACCAATCAAAGGGATGTTGGGAGGACAAACAATAATACATTCCAAAATGTTGGAAACAATTTGCAACAAATTATCAACCCATCCATACAAATGAATGAAAACAATAACAATTCACCTTAAAGCTCACATTAGATTGAAATGGAAAAAAAACCTATGAATATAACACTTCATCATCTGAGTAGGGCCTTATTTTACCAAAATTCAATGATAAGTTCTAGTAGGTAGCCAATGATGTAAAATGATTTTGTTTTTTACCATTCATATTTGGTATGTAGCCAAATCTAATTAAATCAACATATGCATGATTGCCATTTCAGCTACATTTCAAAATGGAAAGAAAAAACCCAAGTATCTTATATTTTATTCTAATAATTACATTTATTAGAAATAAATATTACCATTCAAATCTTATATTTCTATCATTATTGTATGGATTGTAGTTGTAAGGAATTGAAAATTGAAAATTTACAATTTG
>Ga0209611_10006642_pt1 | contig 18837 bp, 15 predicted proteins | sample S1TSphgellanicum_3_FD_187693 | JGI IMG/M metagenome (GOLD analysis project Ga0209611, IMG submission 187693) | Host-associated microbial communities from peat moss isolated from Minnesota, USA - S1T2_Fc - Sphagnum magellanicum MG (SPAdes) (version 2) | ecosystem: Host-associated > Plants > Peat... | reverse complement strand
TGCCATTCCTCGGCGGTGCGAGGCTGCCGATCCTCGACGCCGGAGGCACTCGCAATGTAGGCAACCGAATCCCACAAAGCATCCGCGGATGGATCGATGAGCCCTTCCATCAGGTCCTGCACCGTCGCCGTGAGCTGATACTGCGGCGCCGGGGGTTCCGGCGCCGGGGTGTCCGGCATGGGAACCCCTTGGTGCGAACAGCCGGCGGCAACGCCCCAGATGGCGGCCGCCCCCAACACCAGGAGCACGCTCGCGGCCCGCATTGAAAGTTGTCGCACTTGGCGTCGCCCGAACCCGATAATCGCCGGTCTGCAAACGTCCGGCCTCTAATCTTATCTCATGTCGATTACGCGACCTGCCATTCGGCCCATCGACAGGTCCATGCGGCTTATGTGGCAGGTCCCAGCGACTTCGACAACCCGAAGAACAACCCTCGCCGCGGCCCAAACTGCGGCGCCCCCACCCCGACCCCGGTACCGTTGCGGATTTCATATTCCTTGTCGAAGATATTGATCACGTCAAAGCGTGCGGTCAGCGTGCCTGCGGCGTCGATCTGAAAGATATGCGTGATGCCGGTATTCACCTGGGTGTAGTACGGCAGGCTCTCGCCGTTCGGGATGCCCGTGCCACCGTAGGCGGTCGTCTCGCCCGGCGGCAAATCGAGATCCGCCCGCAGACCGGACCCGAGGAGGAAATCGGCGCTGAAGCGCGTGTCCTCCCAGAGATACGAGACTCCGCCGGAGGCCGTCTTTTGCTGTTCATGATCGAGATGAATGTAATTGTTGGCGATATAGGCGAGGTCGGCCGGCGCGAAGTTGAATTGCGCCGAGTCGATCTGTTTGCCCTTGGCACTTTGCGCGGAGAAGTTCAGATACGCGCTCAACGTCTTGGTGGTGTAATTGGCGGTGAACTCCGCGCCGTATTGTTTTCCGTAGCGATAGTTGAAGGGCGTGAGAATGATCGGCGCGCCAAACTGCCCTTCGTCGATCAGGTTCTTCGATTGCTTGTAGTAGGTATCGATGCCGACGGTGAACTCGCGGGTGATCTTTTGTTGCACACCGACATCGTAGTAGTTCGCGCGCTCTGCAAGCGGGGCCGTCGCCTGCGGGGTCAAGGGTGGCGACGTGGTGTTTTGGAACTGTGCAATATCTTTTCCGCCGACCAACTCAAACGGCGGGGGCGTGAGGTAGCGCGAATAGCCGGCGTGCACGGTGGTATCGATCAGCGCCTGCCACACCACGTTGAGGCGCGGGCTCGCCTGACTCGCGCCGGTGAAGGCGGTAAATTTGTCGAGGCGCACACCATAATTCACCGTGAAGTCCGGGACCAGCTTCCACTCGTCCTGCAGGTACGCGCTCTCGATCCATTCGGTCTTGGCACCATTGTCGACGATCGCAGTCGGGACGTCGGTGAGCGGCGTTCCGGCAGTATCGGTCAATAGAACCTGTGCGGTGGTGTCGCTGATCGAATGATCGCTCTGCGCGAAGATACCCGCGCGCAGAGTGTGGCTGTCGTTGAGCCGATACGAACCGTCGGACTGCACCGCATACGCGACGTTCTGCTTGAATGCGTCTTGCGAGATACCCGTGAACAGCAGATCGCCCGGGAAATCGGGAATGTACGTAAGGCTCGAATAGCGCGCGATGAAGGAACTCTGAATATCGAATGCGCCGGCGGAATGCTGCCAACTCACGGCGCCGAACTGCGTGACCTCCCGCTGGTTTTCATTCAGTGCTTGACTGGGGTACGCGGAGACTCCGTTGACGGTGAGGCCGAGCGCGGGCTGGACGCCGTCCAGGTCGGGAATCTGGAACCTGCCGACCGAACTGCCCAGCATCAGCGCGACGCGATTCTGGTCATCCAAGATGTCCTCGAAATAGCCGAAGCCGTGATACTGCGTCGTGTGATCGTGGATCGGATTCGAACTTCCGTCGGGAGACTCGATGCCGAGATCATCGCGCAGAAAATCGCCGGTCACGAGGTAACTCAAAGCGCCGGCGCCGCCCCCGTAGGTGAAGCTCGGTTCAACCTCCCCGTGGCTCCCGCCATAGAGCGACACGGCACCGCCCGGGGCCTGCAAGCCGCTTTTTGTCGTGATGTCGATGATGCCCGCGGTGCGCAGCCCGTATTCCGCGGGCAGTGCGCCGGTGACGAGACTCAGCGAGGAGATGAATCGCGGATCGAGGGACTGGCCGAAGACGGCGATGCCCTCGGGCAGGATGATGCCGTTCAATCGGTACTGCAATCCGTTGTGCTCGCCGCGGATGTGAAATTGGCCGAACGAATCCTGCACGACGTCGGGCGCCTGCAAGATCACTTGATTGAGCAAAGTATTGTCGCCGCCCGGTGTCGCCGCGATCGCCGCGGCGTCGACGGTATAGGTCGATGCGCCGGTCTGGGTCTGGATGTGGGAACGGCTTTCGTCCAGGTGCTGGGAAGTCACCACGATCGGGGGCAGGCTGCTGGTGTCGGCAGCATCGGCGCCGCCGGCAGAGTCGGTGCCGCCCGCGGTGTCGGGGGTATCGGCCGCGGCCGTCGAATTGATCATGAACAAGAATATGGATACGGCAACGCCGGGCGTCACCCTCGGAATGGAAAATATCGACATCAAAAAAACTCCGCTAAGGCTGAAACGAACGCGGCGCCGCCGATGCTTAAGGCGGTGCGCGGGGCTCAAGGAGGCGATTTCAGCTTAAGGAGGGCGGGCCGCGGCTTCGCGGCGTGGGAACGGCGGTCTCGAGCGCCAAGTACCCCGGATCGGGGCTGCGCTGCAAGCCGGCGCGAACGAGAAGGGGAACTTGGAAAGCATGACTGAACGCCGGCGTGAGCACTTGCGCAAAGGCGGGACACAGAGCGCAATTGGCGTCGGCGGAACCGCGCGCGTCGATTCGAACGACGGCGTTGGTGCCGGCCGACTTGACGCCACCGGACTCGGTCGCGCCCGAATAATGGCTCAGTTCGTGAACCACGGCGCCCTGCTCCGCTGTCATGAGCAGCAGCAACAGGCCCAAAACTTTGAACAGATGTCTCATCGTGATGACGGAAACGCTATCAGAATACCCCGTGCAATGCATCCCGACGGCGTCACGGCGTCACCGCATCGACTCAAACCACATCGAGCGCCGCCGACAGGTCCGCAATCAAGTCATCGGCGTCTTCGATGCCGACCGAAATGCGGATCAAGCCGTCGGTGATGCCGAGACGATCGCGCGTCTCCTTGGCGACCCCCGAATGCGTGGTGCTCGCCGGGTGGGAGATCAGAGTTTCGGTTCCGCCGAGACTCACCGCGAGCTTGATGACCTGCAACGCGTCGAGCAGGCGAAAGGCCTCCGCCTCCCCGCCTTTGACGGTGAATCCGAACGTCGAACCGGCGCTTTGGCACTGGCGCATGAACACCGCCCGGCGTGGATCATCGGCCGACAAGAACCCCAGATAGTTGACTGCCGCGATCTTGGCGTGGCCGCGCAGGAAGTTCGCCACCAAGCCGGCGTTTTCCGCCGACTTATGCATGCGCAGCGACAGCGTCTCCAGTGAACGCATGATCATCCAGGCGGTATTCGGGTCCAGTTGAGTGCCGAGTGCGCCACGCAATTTTTTCACCGGACCGACCGCCGCGCGCGATCCGACCACGCCGCCCGCCACCAAATCGGAATGCCCGCCGACATATTTCGTCAGCGAATACATCACGAGGTCCGCGCCCAAGTTGAGCGGACGCTGAAACACCGGGCCGAGAAAAGTGTTGTCGACCACGACGGGTGGGCGGCCGCCCGACTGCCGCTTGCCGAGAGCCTCGGAGACTTCCCGCATCAGTGCAAGATCGACCAGGCTGTTGGTCGGATTCGCGGGCGTCTCGACCATCACCAGGCAGACCCGCCCGCCGCTCTCGGCGGCTTTCTTGGAAGCGCGGTCGGCGGCCGCGGTGACGGCGGCAGGATCGTGGCCCAGAGTAAAGCCGACGGCGGAGACGCCGAACGCGGGCAGCGTTTTTTCAATGAGGGTTTCCGTGCCGCCGTACAGCGGCTGGCTCATCAGAATGACGTCGCCGGGGCGCACATGCGTCCAGATGACGGTGGAAATTGCCGACATGCCGCTCGAGAACACCGCCGCCGTCTCGCCCTCCTCCCACAATGCCAAACGATCCTCGAGCACTTCGAGATTGGGATTGTTGAAGCGCGAGTAGACGAGACCGGAGGATTGTCCGGCGCCCGGCTCGCGTCTGCCGGAGGTGTAGTCGAAGAAATCCTTTCCGTCCTGCGCCGTTTTGAACACGAACGTCGAGGTGAGGAAGATCGGTGGTTTCAGCGATCCTTCCGACAAACTCGGGTCGTAACCATACCCCATCATCTGGGTTTCGGGCTTGAGCACGTGCTTGCCGATTTTGCGTTTATGATACGTGTCGTAACTCACGCTGCCCCCAAGGGTAAATGTCCAGAGTGGATGTGTAATCGCAATATAACCCCAGGGCGCCTGTCTGACTAATGCCGGCGCGTGGAATGATTGACCCATGCTCCTGGTAATCATCGCCGTAGCGGCGTTCGCGAGCACGTTGCTTGGCGGACTGCTGGCGCTGCAGCTGCGCGACAAACTGCATCTCATCCTGGGATTCAGCGCCGGTGCGGTGATCGGCGTGGCGTTCTTCGATCTGCTGCCCGAGGCGATCAGTCTCGGCGGACAATTTCACACGCCATCGGCCATTTTGTCGTGGACCGCGCTCGGCTTCCTGTCGTATCTCGTCATGGATCGAATTCTGCTGTTTCACGGCGAGGCCGCGCCGCGCGGCCGCTTCGCCGCCGCGGTGCTGTGCATTCACAGCCTGCTCGACGGCATCGCCATCGGGCTCGCCTTCAAAGCCTCGCATGAGGTGGGAATCATCGTGGCCATCGCCGTGCTGACGCATGACTTCTCCGACGGCATCAATACGATGAACGTCGTTCTCAAGAACCGCGGCGAACGCGCCCACGCGTTTCGCTGGCTGTTGGTGGACGCGGCGGCGCCCGTGGTCGGAATCGCGTCCACCTTTCTTTTCACGCTGCCCGGCGAAGGCTTCGGCACGGCGCTCGCACTCTTTGCCGGATTGTTCTTGTACATCGGCGCCAGCGATCTGATCCCGGAAAGCTATCACGCGCATCCGAAATTTCTCACCACCGCGATGACACTCGCCGGCGCGGCCGTGCTCTATCTGGCGATTGCGCTGATCGGCTAGTTTACGAGGGCGCCCCCGCGGGCCGGACCGCGGCTGGTCGCGGCGCTGCCGGCGGAGGCGGTCATGATGCTCACGATCGCGAGCCACTGCACCCACGTCAACCGCTCACCGAGCAGGGCAAGTCCGGCGAGTGCGCCGATGACCGGGTCCAAGCTCATGAGCACACCCACGGTGCGCGTCGGTAAACGGGGCATCGCCAACATTTCGAGGGAATAAGGCACCGCGCTCGACAACAGCGCGACGCCGAAAGCGGCCGGCAGAATCGCCGGCGAGAGCAATTGCGTACCGGCTTCTGCGACTCCAATGGGCACTATCATGAGGGCGCCGACCAGCATCCCCAAGGCGGTGGTCTGACCGCCGTGCGCCGCTCCCGCCTGCCGGCCGAAATGGATGTACAGAGCCCAACACGCACCCGCGGCCACTCCGCAGGCGATTCCCGCGGGTGCCAAAGACTGTCTACCCATTCCGAGCGGCAGCAGTGCGAACAATCCCAACGCCGCAATCAAGATCCAGAGAAAATCCACCGCGCGGCGCGACGCCATCATCGCGAGCGCCAGCGGGCCGGCGAATTCAAGTGCGACCGCAATGCCCAGCGGGATGGAACGCAGCGACAGGTAAAAGAACAGATTCATCCAGCCCAAGGCGAGGCCATAAATGACGATCACACGCATCTCGCGAAGCGAGAGGCGCATGCGCCACGGACGCCAGACGGCGATCAGCACGAGCGAAGACAATGCGAGACGCAATGCCGCCGTGCCGGCGGCGCCCACGACCGGGAACAATCCCTTGGCCAGCACCGCGCCGCCCTGGAAGCAGAGCATCGCCGCAATCAATACCGCAATCGGGGCGGCTACCGAATCAGTCCTGATCGTGCACCTTTTCCGCCAGTTCGTCAGCCAGTCGCTCCGGCAGCCTCAAGTGCCGCATCACGCGGATGAGAGTATGATCGCAAAGCGCGTCGACAAGCTATGTATGACCCGATAAAAGATTTTCTCGCGCAGCGCCCGATGCTGGTGCTCGACGGTGCGTTGGCGACCGAACTCGAGCGCCGCGGCGCCGACCTTCTCGATTCACTTTGGTCGGCAAAGTGCCTGATTGAACAGCCGGATTTGATCCGGGCCGTGCATCTCGATTACTTCCGCGCGGGAGCGGATGTCGCCACGACCGCCACCTATCAGGCGACCTTCGAGGGCTTCGAGCGCCGCGGTCTTGGGCTCGGTGCAACGGCGGCACTGATGCGCCTCGCCGTATCGCTCGCCGCCTCCGCGCGGGACGAATTTTGGAGCAGCGACTCGCTGCGCCTCGGCCGGCTGCGTCCACTCATCGCGGCCTCGATCGGACCGTACGGCGCCATGCTGGCGGACGGTTCCGAGTACCGCGGCGGATACTCGGTGGATGATCGGGCGTTGGCGGAATTTCATCGGCCGCGCATGCAGGTGTTGGCCGATGCCGGCGCCGACCTCCTGGCCTTTGAAACGATTCCCTGCCTGCGCGAAGCGATCGTCCTGGCGCGCTTGCTCGAGGAGTGGCCCGAGCGCTCGGCGTGGATCAGCTTCTCCTGCAGGGACGGTGCGCGCAACTGCGAGGGCGAAGATCTCGGGGACTGTGTCGCAGCACTGCGCGGCCATCCGCAGATCGTCGCCGTGGGCGTCAACTGCACGGCGCCGCAGTACGTGACGCCGCTGCTGCGGCGCATGCGCGGCCGCACCGACAGGCCGCTCATGGTGTACCCGAATTCAGGCGAATGTTACGACGGGTCTTCCAAGCGCTGGACCGGCATTGCGGACAGCGCACAGTTCGGCGACCAGGCGCGCCGCTGGTACGAGGAAGGCGCCCGCTTGATCGGCGGCTGTTGCCGTACCGGGCCCGACGATATTCGCGCGGTCGTCAGCGCTCGGAAAAATTAGGCTCGCGCTTCTCGAAGAAGGCGCGAACGCCCTCGACGCAATCGTGAGTTTCCAACGACATCTCCTGCGCGCTGCGCTCGGCACGCAGCTGTTCCTGCAGGGAATTATCGAAGGTCGAGTTGTGCAAGGAGCGGATTTGACCGAGCACCGCGCACGGCCCCGTCGCGAGCCGATGCGCGACCGCCTGTGCACGCATCACCACCTCGGCGGCCGGCACCACCGCATAGGCGAGACCCCACTCCAGAGCGGTTTTGGCATCAATTCGTTCGGCGAGCATCAACGAGGACAGCGAGCGCCCCGCCCCGATCCGGCGCGCCAGATGAAACGTGATGCCGGCGTCCGGGACCAGCCCCAAGCGTGCGAACGACGGCAGGAAATAGGCATTGTCTCCCGCGATGATGATGTCGCTCGCGAGCGCAAGACTCATTCCCGCGCCCACCGCGGCGCCGTTGATCGCGGCGACGATCGGGAAACGAAAACTGCTCAAGCGCAGTATCAACGGATCCATGAAGCGCCGCATTTCGAAATGCGCCCGCTGGCGGGCTTCCTGGGTCTTCAAATCGATCGAGTGCAGATCCAAGCCGCTGCAGAACACATCGTTGCTGCCGGTAATGACGACCGCGCGGGCACCGCTTTCCGTTTTTTGTATTTGGTCGAGCGCCAGGTGCATCGCGCGGATGATGGTGATGTCGATCGCATTGCTGACTGCGGAGCGTTGTATGCTTAAAGTCGCCACGCCGTCGGACACCGAGAAAGATAAGGTATTCATGCCAATGCCCCGTTCAATGATTTAAGTTGTGCCACTCATTGATCACCCATCGATGCTTCATGCCAGTCATTTATTTAGTCAAATCACCACGTTATCCGGCTATCGGTAGACGGAATCATGCCCCCTACCAACCGGCGCCGCAAGGGAGTTCAGCAATGTCGAGCGTCCACGGGCACGCAGTTGCCCGCCTGCTCATCGCAATTTTAGGTTGGCTGCCGCTCACCCTCACCGCCGCGGTTGCCGCGAGCGCCGGCGATGCTGCCTCGAGCGAGACACCGGCGGCGTTCACGCCGCGGGTCGATAGCTTCGACTACGTCAAGCGCGAGGTGATGATTCCGATGCGCGACGGCGTCAAGCTCGACACCGTCATTCTCATTCCGCGCGGTGCGCATCGGGCGCCGATTCTGTTGACCCGGACTCCCTACGGCGCGACCGCGCGCATCCAGAAGAACACCAGCGCACACCTCTCCGCACTGATCGACAGCACCGACGTGGCGGACGACGCGGTGGTCAATGGGGGCTACATTCGGGTGGTCCAGGACGTCCGCGGCAAGCACGGGTCGGAGGGCGACTATGTCATGACCCGCCCCCTGCAGGGGCCGCTCAATCCAACGGCCGTCGATCACTCGACCGATACCTACGACACCATCGACTGGCTGATCAAGAACATCCCCGAATCGAACGGCAAAGTCGGCATTCTCGGCATTTCCTACGATGGCTTCACCTCGTTGATGGCCCTGGTACACCCGCATCCGGCGCTGCGCGCGTCGGTTCCGATCAATGCCATGGTCGACGGCTGGCGGGGCGATGATTGGTTCCATAACGGCGCCTTCCGTCAAGACAGCCTGACCTACGCACACGATCAGGAAGCAACTCGCGGCAGCGACCTGTCGTGGTGGACGGATCACTACGATGATTACGACACCTGGCTCTCCGCCGGCTCGGCCGCCGAGATGGCGCGGCTGCATGGCCTCGAACAGGTGGGTTTCGCCGTCAAGCTGATGAACCATCCCGCGTACGACGCCTTCTGGCAGGATCAGGCGCTCGACAAAATCCTCGCAAAGCAAGGACTGTCCGTACCCACGATGCTGGTGCACAGCCTGTGGGACCAAGAGGACATTTACGGCAACATGGCGCTCTACCGGGCGCTTCAGGCGGCTCAGCCCGGCAATCCCGATCTGTACCTCGTGATCGGACCCTGGTTTCACCACCAACAACGGCTCGACGGCAGCGCGATCGGCCAGATTCAATTCGGCACCGATACGGCGGAATATTTTCGACTGCAGGTGCTGCGGCCGTTTCTGGACCATTTTCTGAAGGACGAGGCTCCGCCCCTCAGGCTGACGCCGGTCACCGCATTCGAGACGGGCACGAACCGCTGGCTGGCGCTGCCGCGATGGCCGAGCGGCTGCGCGTCCGGATGCAACATCGATCACCAAAAGCTCTATCTACAGCCGGGCGGCCGCCTGGGGCTGGAGACTCCGGCATCCGCGGACGGCGGCTTCGAGAGTTACGTCTCCGATCCGGCCAAACCGGTTCCGTACCTGCCGCGCCCCATCCATATCGAAGGCGAGGAAGGCGAAACCAGCTGGCAGACCTGGCTGGTGAGCGATCAGCGGGATGCGGCGGCACGTCCGGACGTTCTCTCCTTCTCGACGGCTCCGCTCACCGAGCCGCTCAAGATCAGCGGCGAACCGGTGGCCAACCTGATTGCATCGACCACGGGAGCGGACGGTGATTTCGTGGTGAAGTTGATCGACGTCTACCCGGAGGAAGTCGGCCGGCAACCCAAGATGGGCGGCTATCAATTGATGATCTCGGCCGACATTCTGCGCGGACGCTACCGCGATTCCTTCAGCAACCCCAAGCCTATACCCGCCGATCGAAAGCAGCAGTTCCGCTTTGCGCTGCCCACCGCCAACCATGTGTTCCTGCCGGGCCACCGCATCATGGTTCAAGTACAATCGAGTTGGTTCCCGCTCTACGACAGGAACCCGCAGACCTACGTAGACAACATCTTTTTCGCCAAACCCGACGACTACAAAAAAGCCACCGTGAAAATATTCGACGCCGGCCCAGGCAGCAGCTTCGTCGATTTACCCGTCGTGCACTGAGTCTCGCCTCCGGCCGCGCGACGGTTGCGTCGCGCTACGCCGGCGTGGCTGTCATTTCTTGCCGCCTTCGTCATGCTTCTTGGGCTCCGGCTTCGGCTTTTGTGCCTTGGGCGGCGGCGCTTTGCCCGGAGGCGGAGCGGTGGGTCTCGCGCCGGCCGGGGCTTGGGTGTGCTGTGCGGCTGGCTGGCCCGGCGGCACTGCACGCGCTGCCGCATTCGGTGGCGCAGCGTTGGCATTGAGCGGAGGATGGTTCGCATTCTGCGGACTACCCGGGGCTGGGCCGCCCGCCGGCTTGGCCGGCAATGGGGCCGCACCATGCGCGCCGACCACACCCGGCGCATTGAACGCGGCCGGCTTGGGCGTTGCGGCAATCGCCGGACGTCCGCCATTGGCCTTCGCGAACAGCGCAGGATTCTTCACCGCCTCTTGCACGTGTTGATGCTGCAACGGCGTCGGAGGCAAATGGGGTTCCGCCGCCGCCGCTCGTTCCTGAGCAGTCGGCGCGGCGGCGATTCCGCCCGTCCCGCCGTTGTAACTCACCTTGTTGACGGTGACATTGTTCACCACCGTCTCATTGTAGGTGTTGTGGATATTGGTCACGTTGATGTTGGTGACGGTGCGGTTGTAGGCGAACGAATTGCCCGCCCAGCGTCCACCGGCGAAGCCCACGCCGACATACCCGAAGCCATAATTGACGCCGCCGTAGAAGCCCACATGCGGGCCCCAATAGCCGGCGTTGAACGTGTACACACCGCCGACAAAGCCCCAATAGCCGGGAGTCCATAGCACGCCGACGCGCGGCGGTTCCACCCAGGTGCCGGGTACCCAGAAATAACCGCCCGCACTGTAGCTCCAGTAACCCGGCGTCCACAGATACCCATCCTCGGGACAGGGAGGTTGCTCATAGTCCGGCAGCGGCGGCGGCGGTTCGGTCGCTTGCACTTCCACTTCGACGGCCGGCTGCACATAGGCCGGCGGCGGTGGCGGCGGGGGCGGCGCAACATAGACACGCCGCGGTGGCGGCGGCGGCTCGGCTACCACCGTGCAGCCGTTGATCAGCGCGGTCGCCGATAAAGCCAGCGCGACGCTCCAAAGCGGCAGCGCGGTGTGATTGGGAGTCTTCGTCGATGTGGTCATGGTTGCCCGCCGATTTGCTGTTCTACAATTTGCGTGGAGAGTACGCGCTTTTGCGTGGAGAGTACGCGCCCACTCGCCTCTATCCGGCATATAACGTCACACTTCAACAATGAGCTAGCTCTGTGAAGCGTTTGTAACGCGGCAGACCCGCATCGTGCGCTCGTCGCCGGGCGGCGACAATCGCGCTAAAGGTTCCGCGCGCTACGTACACGGTCCTGGTAATCGTTCAAGGCGAGCGCTTGATCGGTGCGGCGGTGACCACCGCTCGCAGTTCCATGAGCTTGGACTTGATCGCCGCGGCATTGTCCGGGCCCATCCGGATGAGCAGCTTCTGGCCCGCCGGCAGTGCCTCGAGCGACGGATCGGCAAAGGTGTACATGACGTTCGGCCGCACCAGCTCGATCGGCCCGCTCGGCTGCGGCGTCGCCAACAGTACGTCGATCACCTTCACCAGCCGGTCGTTGAAATACCCGTTCGGATAACCCAGGTCCTGGTAGGCCTGTTGGAACAAGGGATAGAAGCGGATATAGACTGCGCCCAGTTGCTGCATGTCGAGTTTGCGGATGACGGCCACCAAGGGCTGATAGCGGTCGAAATTCGCAGCGTCGAGGGTCGCATGCAGTTCATCGCCGGTGACGGCGAACACCCCTGACACCGGATTGACCGGCCGTTTATCCACCGCGACTTTTTGCCTCGGCAAATTATCGATCGTGACCACGATGTGACGGATCACGCTCTCCGGCCGCAGATACTCCTGCACCGCGGCGGCGCCGAGCACCTGGATCAGCGCGTCGCTCAGCGCGCCGTCGCTGTCGGCGAGAGCCGGCAGTGGGCCCTTCGCTGCCGGGCCGCCCGGCGCCTCAGGCAACGGATGCGCGATCGCCGGTTCCGCGGCCGGCGGCGGCTCAGCCGGGGGCGCCTCCACGGGCGCCGGCGGCGGCGCGGCGCGATTGCTATGCAGGTAGTACCAGGTACCCGCGGCGATGACGACCACCGCGGCCGCCACTCCGATCATCGGCTTGTTCAAGCGCCCGCCCGCGGCATGCGCATTTGCAGTTCGTGCCGGCGATAATCGATCACCAGCGTATCGAGCAAGCCGAGCGCATCCATGCCGATCAATATGGCGGGCTCGTTCGACAGCTTCCACTGCTTGAAAATGTACATGTCCGCAAAGGTGACGCCGGAGTCGCGGATTTGAATGGGGCCGATTTCGATGGCGGGCATGGGTATGATTATACCGTCTTGGATTTGCTTGGTCGCGCCCTCGATCTGATCGGGCGTGCCCTTGTAAGAAGAGTTGGTTCGTGCCAAAGCATCCCGCAGGGCGAGATTCGCGATGGTCGTTTGACCGCCGGTATCGATGATCGCCTTGGTGCGCACGTGGCCGATCACCGCATTGACGACGACCAAGGTGTTGCGGATGGAATGAAACGGCACATCCACGAAATCGCGCGCAGAGCGCTCGTTGCGCGAATACGTGATCACGATCTTGTCGTGGCGAAAATCGATGAAGATGCGTTTTCCCGCGAGGCCTTCCGCGCCGAGTATCCCTTGAGCGCCGCCCAAGGCATCGGGCACGATCGGCAACGTGGCTGAATCCACCGCAAGATCGCCGACGGTGAGCGTATCGACCCGAATCGTCGGCACCGTCGCATACCCGGTGACTCCGCGCATCACCACGGGCGGAGATTCGTTCGTTGAAATGCCGAGCGCGAGTGCGACGAGCGCCGTGACCGCGCTGTGCGTTGCGCCGGTGTCGAGCACGAGACGGAACGGCCCGTGGCCATTGATCATCACCGGCGCCCAGATCCGGCCGATCTGATCTCGCCGGGTCGGCGACACGTAGCGCGGTTCCGGCGCCTCCACCATGATTTCCGTGAGCTCATCGATGGCGTCGGCCGATGGAGATGGCGGCGCTTGCGGCGAGATCTCGGCAGCCGAGCCGCCCGCCCAGAGCGGGCACAGCATCAATGGACCTAGCACCGACACGCCGAAGCCGCGGCTCCTGTGCCTAGCTGCGTCGAATAACCAGGTTGCCAGCCTTTTCACCCGGCCGTCATTCTATCACCAGACCCGTCCGCATTGGAGCTCAAGCGTCCGCGGTCAGTGCCGGTGGCGCCGCCTGCAGCGGCGGCATTCGCCCAAACTTGCCGCGCTGGAAATCACTCATCGCCGTTTCGATCTCCTCGCGCGAATTCATGACGAACGGACCGTAACCCACGATCGGTTCGGGAATCGGCTCGCCGCTCAACAGCAGCAGCGTGGCATCCGCGGCGGCCTCGATCCGAACTTCGTCACCGGCACGATCGAGCACCAGCAAGTGAGAGGCATCGACGCGCCGTGAGCCGTTCACGCTGACCGCGCCGCGCAGCAGCGCGATCGCGGTGGTGTGGCCCGCGGGCACGGGCAGCGCCACCTGACGCCCAGCCTGGAGCCGAACATCCCACACGTTGAGCGCACTGAAGGTCGCGGCCGGACCCGCAAACCCCGCATGACTTCCGGCGATGACGCGCACGCTGCCCGCGCCGTCCGCGAGTTCCACCCGCGGGATGGCAGCCTTTACCAAGGTCTGATATCGAGGAGCGGACATTTTGTGCTTTGCCGGAAGGTTGACCCATAGCTGCGCCATCTCCAGAGCTCCGCCGGTCCGAGTGAAGCTGGGCGAATGGAACTCCTCGTGCAAAATTCCCGACGCCGCGGTCATCCACTGCACATCGCCGGGACCGATCAAGCCGGCGTTGCCGACGGAATCACGATGCGCGACTTCGCCCTGATAGACGATGGTGACCGTCTCGAAGCCGCGATGCGGATGTTCCCCGACGCCGCGCGGACGCGCGGCCGGTGCGAATTCGGCCGGGCCGGCATAGTCAAGCAACAAGAAGGGACTCAGATGTTGTCCCAAATTGTCGTAGCTGAAGAGGCTGCGCACCGGAAAACCATCACCCACCCAATGTCCCCGGGGACTGGGGTACACACCTAGGACTGCCTTTTCCATCTTGACTGACTCCCGTTGATCCGCGTGCCGGTTGCTATGCGTGATATGGGTGCACAAGTCCGCTTTTCCAGAACCCGCGCTTATCAAACGATAGATCTGGCGAAGGAGAGCGCAGCGCTCACACTGCGTGCATATGTATTGTGACATCATGGGATGCAGCGACGATAGGGTTGCCACTCAGGCGGGGGTCGACGGTGAATACCTATAAAAAACTGGCTGATTTGCAGGCTCTCAGCGGCACGGTCTTAGGCTCGAGTGAGTGGATCGACATGGAGCAAACTCGCATCGATCAATTTGCCGCCGTGACGGGCGATCAGCAATGGATTCATGTCGATCCGGTGCGTGCCGCGAAGGGCCCCTTTGGTGCCACCGTGGCGCACGGTTACCTGACCTTGAGTCTGCTGCCCGTCATGGTGCAGAGTGCCTTTTCGATCGGCGATGTGCGCATGAGCATCAACTACGGCCTCAATCGAGTGCGCTTTCCGGCGCCGGTGCCGGTGCGAAGCCGTTTGCGCGGCCATTTCAAACTGCTGAGCTTCGAGCCGATCGACGGCGGTGCGCAGATCGTCACGGAGGTCACCACGGAACGCGACGGTCATCCGAAGCCCGTGTGTGTGGCCGAATCCGTCGCCAGGCACTTCATATGACTGCGTCAGCGCCGCGGCGGATTTTTCCGATCAAGCTCGAGCCCGGATCGGGTTTGAGTGGGGAGGAACGCGCGGCGGTTTTGGGCGCGTGCGCGAGGCTTAGAACTCTGCCCGGAGCGTTGCTGCCGATTCTGCACGCGGTGCAGGCGGCGTTGCGCTTCATACCGAAAGATGCGGTGCCGTTGATTGCCAGTGAGTTGAATCTCTCGATCGCGGAAGTGCACGGCGTGGTGAGCTTTTATCACTATTTTTTAAAAGAGCGCCCCGGCCGCCATGTGGTGCATGTCTGCCGCGCGGAGGCCTGCCAGGCGCTCGGCGGCGCGGCCTTGGAAGCGCACGCGAAGGCCGCGTTGGGTGTCGACTATCACGCCACGACCAGCGACGGCGCCATCACGCTCGAACCGGTGTACTGCCTGGGCAATTGCGCGTTGGGACCCTCCGTCATGATCGATGAAGCGCTCCAGGGACGCGTCACCCCCCAGCGTTTCGATACCCTGATTGCAACGATTCGGGCCAAACCTGCGAGTGGTGCTTCATGAACTCTGCTGTTGACGCGATCACCAGCGCGGGCGCAAAGAGCGCCGGCGCGCCGGTGAGGATTTTCGTGCCATGCGATGCGGCGGCCTTGAGCGTCGGCGCAGAGGAGACCGCGCAGGCCATCGTGGAGCAGGCGCGGCGGCGCGGAATCAGCATCGAACTCATCCGCAACGGCTCGCGCGGCCTGCTTTGGCTCGAACCCTTGGTGGAAGTCGAACTGAACGAGAGCCGTCGCGCATTCGGTCCGGTGTCCGCGGCGGACGTCCCAAGTCTGTTCGACGCCGGCTTCGCCGACGGCGCGCTTGACCGACCTGACGGCGCCTCAGGCCAAGCCGCCGGCAGCGAGGCGCATGCGCTGTCGCTCGGACTCACAGCCGAGATTCCGTACCTCAAGCGTCAGGACCGACTGACCTTTGCGCGCGTCGGGATCACCGATCCGCGCAGCCTCGAAGACTATGTGTCGCACGAGGGCTACCGCGGACTCACCAAGGCGCTCTCGATGGAGCCCGCCGATATCGTCGCGAGCGTCACCGCCTCGGGGCTCCGCGGCCGCGGCGGCGCAGCCTTTCCCGCGGGCATCAAATGGAAAACGGTGTTGGCCGCTCCGGGGCCGACCAAGTACATCGTCTGCAATGCCGATGAGGGCGACTCCGGCACTTTCTCCGATCGGATGCTGATGGAGGGCGATCCCTTCGTGCTGATCGAGGGCATGACGATTGCCGGGTTGGCGACCGGCGCGACGCGCGGCTACATCTATTTGCGCTGGGAGTACCCACAGGCGAAGGCGGCGCTCGAGGCGGCGATCTCGGCGGCGTACGCCGCGGGCTGGCTCGGTGAGAACATCCGCGGCAGCGGCCAAACCTTCGATCTCGAAGTGCGCATGGGCGCCGGAGCGTATATCTGCGGAGAGGAAACCTCACTGCTCGAATCCTTGGAGGGCAAGCGCGGTCAGGTGCGATTCAAACCGCCGCTGCCGGCGCTTTGCGGCCTGTTCGGCAAGCCCACGGTGATCAACAATGTGATCACCTTCGCATCGGTGCCGATTATTTTGGACGAGGGCGCGGGATTCTACCAACATTTCGGGATGGGACGCTCGCGCGGCACTTTGCCGATGCAGCTCGCCGGTAACATCAAACACGGCGGCCTGGTGGAGATCGCCTTTGGAATGACGCTGCGCGAAATCCTGGATGACTTCGGCGGCGGCTCCTACAGCGGCCGCCCGATTCGCGCCGTGCAGGTGGGCGGTCCGCTGGGCGCGTATCTGCCGGCGTCGCAGTTCGATACGCCCTTGGATTACGAGGCCTTAGCCGCAATCAAGGGCATGTTGGGGCACGGCGGCATCGTCGCCTTCGATGACACCGTCGACATGGCGGCGCAGGCGCGCTACGCGATGGAGTTTTGCGCCGTCGAGTCCTGCGGCAAATGCACGCCCTGCCGCATCGGCTCGACCCGCGGCGTCGAGGTGATCGATCGGCTCATCGCGGGAGAGAATGCACCGCGGCAGGAAATCATTTTGCGCGATCTGTGCGAGACTTTGACTTACGGATCCCTGTGCGCTCTCGGCGGCCTCACGCCCTACCCCGTGCTCTCCGCTTTGAACCATTTTCCCGAAGATTTCGCCAACCCTAAGGGCGGCGCCGGCCTCCGGCTGACTGCGCCGCTCTTGCGTACTTAAAGGACTGAACGCCATGTTGTCCATTGCCGAACGTGACTTTGGGACCCCGGCGCGCGCTGCGGAGACCCTGGTCACCCTCACCATCGATGGACGGGAAGTGACCGTGCCCGCCGGCACCTCGGTGATGCGCGCTGCCGCTCTCTCGGACGTCAAGATTCCGAAGCTCTGCGCCACCGATCAGCTGGAAGCCTTCGGCTCCTGCCGACTGTGCCTGGTGCAGATCGAGGGGATGAAGGGGCTGCCCGCCTCCTGCACGACGCCGGTCGCGCAAGGCATGAAAGTGAGCACGCAGAATCAACAGATCGCCGACATCCGCCGCGGCGTGATGGAGCTGTACATCTCCGATCATCCGCTCGACTGTTTGACCTGTCCGGCGAACGGGCACTGCGAACTGCAGGACATGGCGGGCGTGGTTGGCCTGCGCGAGGTGCGCTACGGCTATGCAGGAGCGAATCATCTCAGCGCAGCCAAGGACACCAGCAATCCTTATTTCACATTCGATGCGAGCAAGTGCATCGTCTGCTCGCGCTGCGTGCGCGCCTGCGATGAGCAGCAGGGCACTCTCGCCCTGACCATTCAGGGCCGGGGCTTTGACTCGACCGTTGCGGCGAGCCAGAACGTCTCCTTCATGGACTCCGAGTGTGTGTCGTGCGGCGCCTGCGTGCAGGCCTGTCCGACGGCGACCCTGTCGGAGAATACGTTGATCGAACAAGGCCAGGCCGAGCACAGCTTGATCACCACCTGCGCGTACTGCGGGGTCGGCTGCTCGTTCCGCGCCGAGATGAAGGGCGAGCAAGTGGTGCGCATGGTGCCGAACAAGAATGGCCACGCCAATCACGGCCACTCCTGCGTGAAGGGGCGCTTTGCCATCGGCTATGCGACGCATTCCGATCGCATCTTGAAGCCGATGATCCGATCGAAGATCTCCGATCCATGGCGGGAAGTGAGCTGGCAGGAAGCGATCGGCTACGCGGCGGGCGAACTCAAACGCATCCAGGAAAAATACGGGCGCGACTCGATCGGCGGCATCACCTCCTCGCGCTGCACGAACGAGGAAACCTACCTGGTGCAGAAACTCGTGCGCGCGGGCTTCGGCAACAACAACGTCGACACCTGCGCGCGGGTCTGTCATTCGCCCACCGGCTACGGCCTGAAGAACACCTTGGGAGAGTCGGCCGGCACACAGAATTTCGACTCGGTGATGCAGGCCGACGTGATCTTCGTGATCGGCGCCAACCCGACCGACGGCCATCCGGTGTTCGCCTCGCAGATGAAGCGCCGTCTGCGGCAGGGTGCGAAGCTGATCGTTGCCGATCCGCGCCGCATCGACCTCGTGCGCACGCCGCATATCGCCGCCGAACAGCATCTGAAGCTTCGCCCGGGCACCAATGTGGCGTTGATCAACAGCCTGGCGCACGTCATCGTCACCGAGGGCTTGGTCGATGAGGCGTTCGTACGGGCGCGCTGCGAGATTGCCTCGTTCGAGAAGTGGTGGGCATTCGTCGCATTGCCGCTGAACTCACCCGAAGCGATGCAGGAGATCACCGGCGTGCCGGCCGGCGATGTGCGCGCAGCCGCCCGCCTCTACGCCACCGGCGGCAACGGCGCCATTTATTACGGTCTCGGAGTCACCGAGCACTCCCAAGGCTCGACCATGGTGATGGGCATCGCGAATCTCGCCATGGCCACGGGCAACATCGGCCGCGAGGGCGTGGGCGTGAATCCCTTGCGCGGACAGAATAATGTGCAGGGATCCTGCGACATGGGCTCCTTTCCGCACGAATTCCCCGGCTACCGGCATGTCTCGGATGATGCGGTCCGACACCTGTTCGAGGGCGCCTGGGGCGTGCCGC
>Ga0209611_10006640_pt1 | contig 18839 bp, 11 predicted proteins | sample S1TSphgellanicum_3_FD_187693 | JGI IMG/M metagenome (GOLD analysis project Ga0209611, IMG submission 187693) | Host-associated microbial communities from peat moss isolated from Minnesota, USA - S1T2_Fc - Sphagnum magellanicum MG (SPAdes) (version 2) | ecosystem: Host-associated > Plants > Peat... | reverse complement strand
AAAATTGAAACAAAAAAAAAAACCACTGATTATATATATATATATACATAATATTAAAAAATCATTAAAATTACAATTCAACCAAAAATTGCACACAAAGGAAACAAGTGAGATACCTTGCTAACAAATTGACCAGGACAGATCTTTGCTGTAAATGAAGTATCAAATTATTTGCCTTACCTTATGGAGTTTTAAGTTTGAGCCCTGTGAACTAATTTAAAAAAACTAACTACTTTTTGTGGACAATGCGTTTGCAGGACCATGATTCCTGGAGCAAATGGGCTAAGTTCTAAGGAAACATGAGTCCCTAGGGCAACTGGGCCTCAGTTCCAAAGGAAGCATGCTTCTGTAGGAAATGGACCCAACGTTATGGGGAAACCATGGTTCTGTCGGGGTGGCTTGTCCCAACACCCAAGGGTGTTTCTGAATGTAAACTAACCCTCTTGTGGTTGGTTTGGATGCAAATTGAATGAGTGAAAATGCTTGTCCTCTTCCTAGTCAAATCCCGGGACTTCTAGCACGACCCTCTACCCTTTTTAGTGTTGAAAGTCGGGTGCAGGCCCTCAAGTCTCAACTTTCCACAATTACACAAAGTTGGACCCTAAAGTGAGCTCAACAAGAGACTTGGGAGCGCGTCAAAAGGGGCTGAAGTTTTGAAGGAACCACTTGGAGCAAAGGGATATCTTTCATTCATAGGATGCAAATTTTTTTTCAAGTTTTCATTCAATATGCAACTTATCATCCATACAATGCAAAAGTTTTTAAAACACCTTTTCATCCTTTTTTTGCAAATTTTTTTTCAATTTTTCATTGTCAAATGTTGCATAATGTACACAAAAATTACAAAATGGATGAATTATTGTGCATTTTTTACAAAATTTGCATTGAACAACTTGGTCAAGGGGAATACAAGTCCTCCCTCCTCAGGGAAGTTGTAACTCCTTTGTCTTCTTGGGACAACTAGCTTGAGGAAATTACTGAAAGATTACATCCTCTATTTCTTCTGTCCATAAAATTAATTGCTCTTGAAAAAATAATTATATCCTAGACCTTGGAGGAGAAGGTAGAACTTTTAATCACTGAATTACATTTTGTTTCCGTTCAAAGAAATTGTGCAAGAAAAATACTTATAACATTAATCATAGTTCAGGCACAACAACTAAAATTTTGAATACTTTTCTTATTGAACACGATCTTGCAACTGCATTGAGCTTGGTGCTGCATTTAATGTATGAGTCCTGTTTACTGCTTGTTCTAACTTGCTTTTGAGGTGTACTGTACATAAAATGGAAGTAGAAATGTGTTGGCAAGTCTTAATGTAAGGATAGCAGACTTCTCCTGACGTTTGCTAAGGGTTTCAAACATACAAACGCATACCCATACTTCATCCTCCTGCCATTAGCATAGGCCAAAAAGTTACAAAGAACACAAGGAGCCAAAAAAAATCTTCCAGCCAATGAAGTGAGGTAGCATGCACTCAAGGAGCCAATGTTATTTTTTGGGAAAAGTGAGGGTGTGGATTTTTGTTGTTGTTAATGTGTTCCCATCAAGTTCTCAATATGATCTCAACATGTTCCTCAGGTTCCTAATTTGTTCCCAATAGCCCCTCACTTAATCCCAAGTGCTTTGCCATAAGTTCTACAGTTGCAAAATTCACGAGGACCTACATCTTCGGATATTGATTAATTTTTTGTGATGGACTAATGAAAGTAGTTATTTCTCATTTGAACCACTGCACAGTGCACGTGCTTATACAATAGTTGTAAAATTGTCAAGTTGAAGCCTTCCATGTAACCCGTAAGTGGACGGACTCCCCACGCAGTGTCACTGGTAAAAATAAAGATTGCACTTGCTGAATTGAGTGCTTGTAAGAAAATGTAGCAGAAAGAAGTATGTGGGTCCTAGCTTCTTTCTACAAAGTTGTAGGTCTTAGCCGCATTGCAGCTTTATACAATGCAGATGAATTAAATGGGCGAAGAGCGAGGCAAGTGTGTTGTCATGTTCGCTTGGTGCACGCGGTTTGCCGACAAAGAAAAGTGATACGATTTACAGACTTCCCTGAAATTATTCATTTCTCCGACGGACACTAAAGCGAGCCTGTTGTTGTGATTGTCCTGAACAATCCATAGGCATTTATTGAATGGACCCTACCAACTATTTGTGTACTTGTTTACGTGCTGCTGTGTTGTGTAGTTGTGGCAGAAAGATATGGGTCCTGTACTGCGCACATAAACCAAGTGGGCGACTTTTCAGGCCAGTTCCCTAGCTGGCTTCCAAGTTCCCACCAGAGACATTTACTGTGCGTGTGGGTATCAGAAAGATAATGAGTACCAGCTGTGTACCAGACTTTCTATTTGATTATCGAGCTTGCTGTTCAGGTCCCGGCGCCAGCCCATCCAAAGAGGGTACAAGCACAGATGGGCGGAAAGTGAACCAGCACCCACCAGCGCACCATCCAGTGGGTTACCCATTATCTCAGTAGTAAATGAACCCAATCTGAGTTAATAGAGTTATCCGTAAAGTAAGAAAAACACTGAGTGTGGTCATACATAGGGTGAGATTTTTAAAAAAACCTGCCGAAAAAGTACATTAGCATACAAGGGGCGGATGAAACTCAGAAAACTATAAGTTTTGGTATTAAACTGAGTTTCACCCTGTCTTTCTTTTTCCCTAAGCACCTCCACTGCTGTTACATGTATTTTCACTGCTCCTAACTGTACAACTCCTATAATTAATCTCGAACTTTGTCCATTAAATGCTTAGTTTCAGCATTTCATACTGAGTTGCAACATTTCATACTGAGATTGAATAAAATGTCTTCACTTTGCGGAGACCACTAAAAGAGGGGATAGGAAGTGACAAGAGGCCTAAAGACAGGGTGAAAATGGTCACTTTACGGATAAGTCTCATATGTGGTTTCACCTCGGGAACCCATTTTGTTGGACGTAGGTCCTATATTTATATGTAAATATCTATGAAAATAGGTGACTACTAGGTAAATACATGGTTTATATGGAGGTAATGGCTCTTTTTTACTACCTAGCTAGTAACAACCCACTTGAGATGCAACTGAGGTACCCACCATGGTTACCTACAGAACTGGAAACTAACAGAAAATTGTTTCGTGACCACTTGTCATCCATGTTTCATGGTGCCTGGTGGGTCCTGGTGCACTCAGGCAAAAAACATGCAATACAGTAAGGGGTTCCAGTCCTTGCAATTCCTTTCTGGGGTGACCCAGTTTTTTTTTTTTTTTATTATTTTTTTTTTTTTTAATAATTCTTTTATTGCAGCTTTAGTGGCAATTGTCGACATGAAAATTTGAAAAAAATTGATAATCTTGTCTAGGAATCTTTAGCCATTTATCTGGCTGTAAATCATGTATGAAGAAAAAAAATATAAACAATATAGTTGAATCATCCTTAGATATTCTGGCTAGGTACTTACTAGAATCCTATATTGCAATCTGGTGACTTTTCCGTTTTTTAAAAACTTTTGGCCAATGCAATGCCCAAAAACAACTTCATTTCCCAGTGTTTCTGGGTAAAGCTGGAGGCATTGGGTTTACCAGAGTAAGGGCCCCCACAGGATGGCATGAAAAGGGGAAACCATGGGTGTTTCCTTCCTATGTGCTGGGTCACACTAGCCAACAAGATGCAAATGTTGTTTCAATATTGAGCCATGAAAGACCACGTCTTTCCTGCCCTCTAAACCACTGTTGGGTGGTTCTTGGATTTTGAAAATTTTAAAATTCCAGCAACGCAGGTACTGTGTTTTTATTAAAACTTCAGAGTAAAGTAATTTCAGGTTCTGGGTATTTGAGAAAAAATTCAAAGCACTGGCTGATTTCCTCAAAGAACCAACTAAGAAACAAAGGTTCAGGGTAGATTCTTTGAATTTTTTTAAAGTGTAGTTTGGTGTTAAAATCAATTGTTTGATTTGCTAAGAATCACTGGTTGGAGTTCCATACACCCAACCCTTACCCACCATATCATTCTTGGAAAAAGTGACACCCACCCAACATGGTTGTAAACCTTGCTGAAAAAACACCTATCCCAAAACTACTAACTACTCCACAAAAACCCACATTGAGCCTCCAGTTTAAGGCGCAAGGACCAAAGGTACAATGTCAAACCTGAACTACCACATGAGACCCCATCCCAGAGAGAGGGTTCGATCACCCATACGGAGGGGATTATGCAAAATATTGGCGGAAGAAGCCTGGGTACAATTGAGTAATTGGGAGCATTGAAAACCGGCAGCCATTATTTGATTGTTGATGCAGGTAGGTGCCTGTTCTCTTGTGAACCATTGCAAAATGGCCACGTTAGACAATAGTTAATTGCCGATTTGAAGCCTTCCGTGAAACTCACAATCCTAATTTCTCCTTGGACGAACCCGCACCTTGATCCTCCCACCACAGAATCGCTGGCAAAACTAAAAGATTGCACTTGCTGAATTGAGTGGGTGTAAGAAGATGTAGCAGAAAGATGTATGTGGATCTTGCCTACTTTATAGAGAGGTGCAGCTGCTAGCTGCGTTACAGCTTTGTACAAGGCAAATGAATTGAATGGGCGAAGTGCGATGAAAGTCTGCTCTCGTGTTCACTTAGCGCACGCGTTTTGCCGACGAAGAAAAGTGAGGCGATTTGGAGATTTCCGTGAACTTATTCATTTCTCCGACGGACACTAAAAGTGGCCAACTGTTGTGATCGTCCTGAACAATCCATAGGACATTTTATCACTGGCACCTACCTACCATTCTTGTACATCTTTACGTGCTGTTGTGTTGTGTGGTTGTGGGAGAAACATCCGGGTCCTGTATCCGGCACACAAACCAAGTGGGCGACTGTTGAGGCAAGTGCAGTAGTACTTGCCACCAGAGAAATGTTTGCGCGGGTTTGTAGCAGAAAGATGATGGGTCGCAGTCATGCATCATACTTTCTAGCTACAAGAAAAGTCCGTATTCAATTATGGAGCTTCCTGAACAGGACTGCGTGCCATCGATCCAGAGAGGGTACAACAGATGGGCAAATGGGAACAAGCAGCCACCAGTGCAGACCGCCATCCACTGGATTCCAATTATGACTCTGTGTGGCACATCAGATGGCCAACTCAACCAGCACCCACCAGCGTACCATCCAGTGGACGCCCATGATGACGTTCAGTGGTATGACACTTCCTTCTAAGTAAAGCAGCATCGAGCATCGCACTGTCCACTGGATGCCCATTATGACTCTGCTGTAGCTGAACCTCAACAGAGTTAGTATCTAGTTTCATCGTGGTTACCCATTTTGTAAGAAGTAGATCCCCTATTTATTCCTACTAAGTAGGATCTAAGAGGTAGTCACGTAGGAAAGTAAATGGTTCATTTGGCTGGTGCATTACGCTATTTAATGCCCATGGATGGGGAAACAGTGTTTTTCCTTCTGGCGATTTATCGCCATTTTTCTACTTAAAAAAAACCCTGGCTACCAATACAAGGGGGGGTGGCGGTTGTCATTTAAAATCTCCAAAAACCGACAGCAAGTTTTTTTCTGGGGGGAGGGGGCGTTGAGGGTGTCATCACATTTATGCCTATTGGCTGTAGTTTTAAGTGTTGCTTGAAATAATGTCGCCAACTTGACCAAATCTGTTTGAATATTTTTAAATCACTCATTTTGCAATGGCAAAACCTATATCTCTTCTCAACTAAACTTATAATTATTGGGAAAATCTTCTTGATTAAACTTTTCAAATTCTATATATATTATTTTAATAAAAAATTACTTTAATTCCGAAAAAAGAGTCTGATATTATTTTATGCCTTTATTTAATAATATGTTCAAATATGTTTATAACAAAAAAATTAAAATTCAATATTTTTTAACATAGAAATATATTATAAAAAGTTTATTATATATCATATGTATATAAGACATAAAATGCATAACATATTATATATATATATGTTTTAACTAAAGAGTATTTTATTTTGGGCCTCACTTGATAAAATATAAAACATAATATTCATCCATGAAAGTCTTATTTTTTTAATCCAATAGTTTTATCATATAAGATCATTTATATTTGATATATGAGAATAGTTATTTATTCTATAACATAATAATAAAACTATTTGTGAATAAAATGCATATAATATAAAAGTTATTTATAACTTATAATTATTTACTCATTTTTAAATTATTTATATTTTCAAATTAATTTATATTTTATAATTATATAATCTAATTCATTTTATAATATAAAACTTATCTTGTATTTATTTAATATACCATATTTAAATGTATTCTATTTCTTAAATACAATATGTAACATTGAATGGTTTTGAGAATAACGTTACTATATATTCATACATCATATTTTATGAACTATTTTTATTAAATTTCATAATTAAAATGTATTATGTAATACAAAAAAAATTCATATTTTTAATATTTTCCTCCATTTGGACAAAGTATGAAAAAGATAATGATGGTTAAAGAGAAAAAATGTCTTCTTGAGATATATTGAAATGCAAGATTTACATGCAATTTTCTTCAATTCAAGTATTTTTAAATTATTTTTATAATTTTCATGTGTAGATTTTGGGAAAAAAATCAGAATGAAGTTTAAATCATTTCATTTGGACATAATATGATAAAGATATTACTAATTAAAGTTAGCTTTTGGAAAAGTTTTAATTGCATCTCAATTTAAAATTAAAGTGCAAGTAAAAGGTTTAACCCATATATTTTGCCTTTGAATCTCATTTCACAACCTATATAAAAAACATGTTTTCTTTTTATTACTCACAGAAAAATGCATATGTCAATTTGGTACGAGTGAAAAAATGTTTGACCTTAAATTGAAATTGCGATATGAATGAAATATTTTTCGGCTATTCATTCCATCTACATTTTCCCTTTCCTACCTATTTGCTTACCTACACAAGTAAGTAGGTGCTAGTTTTCTACCTACCTAGGTAGATGGTTTCGAATCTTCTTCAAACTTTCAATTTTTAAAAAAAATTATGAATGAAATAATTAATATTAAATTATTAAAATTAATTAAAATATTCAAAAAATCTAATTGTTCACATGTTAGTGAATTTACTTCTCCATATTAACTCATCATCAATCACTAAGCAATTGATGAATTGGCTAGGAATTCACTAGAACTAAAATTCACCTAATTCATTACAAAGCCTAATGAATTCATTAGTGGTTTTGGACTCTTTGTGTACTAGTAACACCATAGTAGTTCAAACAATTAACGTATAATAGTTTAGGGTTAGTGAACAATCTTTTTCATATTGCATGGAATTTCACATATTACATGGGACACAATTATTTTTTGTTGTGATATTTGACAATGTTTCCCATGACATAACCTTTCTAGTGGGGGATTTGCCATTTTGATGTAGGTCTTGTCTTTTTTGCTGTTCTCATAGTGAAGATTTGCTTTAGTGGATATAGTAATGTAGCATAAGGTTATAGATTCTAATATTGCCAATGAATTAATTTTCACAATAAAGAAGTGCATTTTTGGATGAAAATAATGCAATATCAACATATTTCAAAATATGATGAGAATATTTGTTTTGTTCATGTACACAATGAATAATCACAATTGAGTGGGTGAAAATTACATTCACCCATATTTCGACATTTGTATTGGATATTAACAATGTAAGTATTATAGTTTTTTGGACTTTTTAGTAACCCTAACCTAAATGATGGAAAGGCAAGTATTTGTAAATACAACATATTAAAACCTTTGGGTAAAACCAAGTTAATAGTAGCCAATTTTGGCGTAACCAATCCTTGGTTTTAATGTTCGTAAGTCTCACACAATAAATTAATGTTGAGAATATATGTTGTATTTATGTGAAGCCCTTTTCAATATACTAATTTAGCATCTAGTTAAAATTGAAAGTAATCCAATAAATATAGAATATCTTTTAGCACATTTTAAAGCTTGTAACTAATGCTTTTCAACACCATGAAAAAGTGTAAAAACATTGTTTGAACACTGTTGTTTAACACTACTTCAAGACATTTCATCCAATCTTTTGCTGTGACATCATCTTTTTAACACTAATCATAGTGATTCAAGAGCTTGCCGTTGGCTCTTATTAGATCGTTTTTACCCCTTTACATAAATGAAATATAATTGGTGGTATAAATTATATGGGAATTACATGGACTTGGTTGTTTTGCATTTTAATTCCAATGGGATCCTAATTTTATTCTGAAAGTATTGCACAATCTAGGTCCATTTTCATTCAAGCTCCATCATAATGTGATTAGTCCATTATATGCAATTCTTTCATTTTTCATTTTTGACGTTGTAATGAGAAATATTTAAAAGACTAAATAAAATAAAAATTGTAATAATCGCATTTGAGGCATAGAATGTTGGCTAGATTTTTTTATGTTTTACATAATACCCAAATGTTGGGCATAAAATATGCATACTTAATGATAAACAAAAATTAACAAAAATAGTTTTGAATATGTTTTAAATTTAAAAAATTAAAAAAAATTACAAATTGATTATGAAGAAGAACTAGAAGAAAGAAAATTTTAAAACCGGAAATAAAGTACAAGAAATTTTTTAAATAATCTTTAAAAAAAAAATTCAAAATTTCTTTTTTTCATTCCAATCACAGATGGCATTGTTTTTATATGAGGGTATTGCATGTTGGTATCAAATCTTCAACTTTTATTAATATTTGCCATAATAGGCAATATTTGCATGTTACCCATATTGTAGGTGTTAGTTTTGGGAACTCCAACCCATTACAAACATGGTGTTAAAACTTAAAGTTAACACGAATATTGTAATGCCCAAAACTTAAACCCTCAACCCTTATATGTAAATTTAACCCTCTTTCAAAAACCATATTTTTTACATTAATTTTCTTATGATTTAAGTGATTAAATAAAATAATCATTAAATTTTTTTTTTTCCCTTACCTCTTTAATTCTTTGTTCTAACTAAAATCAACATTATTTTTTATGTCCCTCATTGATTTCTATAAAAAAATACATTGAATTTCATTTTACACCTTGTGGATTCCATTATTATTATTTCCCTCTAAAAAAGTAGAGGTTTAAATATGAAACAAAAAGGTTTACCCAAAATATAGAAAGGTTTTGTTGAAAGGTGTAGGTTTAGCTTAAAAGATATAAAGGAATTCTTGGGAAGTAAAAATTTAACCAACAAATAAAAATGTTTTGCTGAAAAAGTTTAGCAAAAAAAATATATAGGTTTTGCCAAGAATTCAAAGTTTAACGAAACAGAGATATAAGTTTTACCAAGAGAGAAAAACATAGCTTAGAAGAAATATAAATGTTGCCAAGAGAAAAAAGTTTAACTAGGAAGACTTATAAGTTTTGCCAAAAGTTACAAGTTTAGCCAAGAATAGAAATAGGTTTTGCTAAAAAAGAAAAGTTTAACCAAGAAGGGATATAGGTTTTGCCAAGAAAAAAAAGTTTAACCATGAAGAGATATAGGTTTTGCCAAGAGAAAAAAATTTAGCCAAGAAGATATTTTGTCAAGAGATAAAAGTTTAGTGAAAAACATATATAGTTTTTACCAAGAAATAAAAGTTTAACCAAGAGGGGATATAGGTTTGTTAAAAGAGAAAAATTTAACCAAAAAGATACATAAGTTTTGCAAAGAGAGAAAAGTTTAGTTAAGAAAAAATATAGGGTTTTTTCAAAAGAGAAAAAATTTAACCAAGAATAGATATAGGTTTTGCAAAAAAAAAAAATTTTAACCAAGAAAAAATATAGGTTTTGCCAATAGAAAAAAGTTTACCCAAAAAGAACAAGTTTTGCCAATAGACAAAGTTTAACCCAAAAAAAATATAAGTTTCGCCAATAGACAAAAGTTTAACCAAAAACAAAATATAAGTTTTGCCAAGATAGAAATGTTTAGCCAAGAAAATATATAGTTGCCAAGAGATAAAAATTTAGCCAAGAAAAAATGTAATTGTTGCCAATAAAAAAAAGTTGACCCAAAAAGAGATATAAGTTTTGCCAAAAGATAAAAGTCTAACCAAAAATAGATATAGGTTTGGCCAGGAAGAGATATAGGTTTTGGCAAGACAAAATAGAAAGGGTAGGTAAGGGATTGGTTGTTAGTTGGTTCGTTTTAGGGTTTAGGCTAAGAGGTAAGTCAGTAGAGTAGGTAGGTTAGTAGGGTAACTAGGTGGGACAGAAGTATGAAGGGTAAGCGTTGAGAAAAATTTGGCCCCAAAAAGAAAGGTCAAAGGTCAGCAGGCAGAAAATTTGACTGTGGGAAAATGTTGGTTAATGTAAGGTGAAGAGGCGGATGAAAAATATAGCCCATCCTGTGGACAGAACGGCCAACTGGTGCAATCATGGAGGCAGGTTCACTCTGGCCCAATTACACTACATAAATTGGAGCAGGTTTTTTAAATATTCAGAAACTGGTATCTAGGGGGTGGCCACTGCATGTAATCGGTGTCCCGTGCTGGTGGAGCCATCACCACTACTGGACATGGGCTCCACCGGTAGCAACACCCTCACCACTACTGGAAGGAGAACCCCTTAAATATATATAAACAAGGATGAAAATTCATTCACAATGAGTACAAGGCATGTCAAAGGAAATATAAACACAAGAGAGGAAAACCAAAACAATAAAAACAGTCGTAATGAAGTAGAAGACCTAATGCTAAGGGGGCATGCTCTGCCACAAATGAGCTAGTGATGGAGCTTCACTAGCTGGTATGTGTGTGAAAGAGATGAAGACACTGGTTACTGGGTTAACTGATTGTCTGGACAGTGAAGGATTTGTCTTGTTGGCTTATCTTATCTTTTTGGGGTTGGTAAAAACTGGAAAAACGAAGGTAGTAGACGACCTGTCTATTATAACCTAAATATTGTGTCACATATTCCCTGATTTTTGAAAAAAACATCATCAAAATCTGAAAATAAAATTTTAAATTTTTTTTGGCGCATTTCCAGTTGTATTTTAGAGGAGAGCGGGGGTGGGAGGAGTGGGGAGCGTATCTTCCAACATCTATTTACATCTTCGACAGCAGCTTTTTTATTTTTGGCTAATTTCGCATTATGAATAAAATAATCTTCAGTGTGAATTGAGAAAAGGGGTCTTTTAAAAAGACTACACAAAAGTCACCATATTTTGAGAGAAAAAAAAGGTTAGAAGTCGCCATATTTAGACAATAAGTTCTTTCAGGTCGCCAGAACTAGGTAGGACTCTTTAAAAAATTGACTCTCTTGTCTGACCGCTACCCAAAATTCGCTCAGTCCTCCTATGGATGTACCCAGTCCTCCAACTTCACAAAGTTGAACCATAAAGACCCTGTTGGACAGTTTCTACAAATCTATCACCATTTGCTAAATCTTTCTTGGGATGCTCAGAAGTGAGTCTATGATGCAACATAATTTATATAAATAAAAAAAACATTAACCCCAACTGTTGGTGCCGGAAATTTTAGATAATTTAATAAGATAAAGATGTAAAATACTTGAGGGGCCATGAGATAACTTTAGCATGGTTCCTTGGGGCAAATGGATATTTTTCATTTGTAGGATGCAATTTTTTTTTCAACTTTTCATTCAATATGCAACTTATCATGCATACAATGCAAACGTTTTTATATAGTTTCATCCATTTTTTGCAACATTTTTTTTCAATTTTTCATTGTCAAATGGTGCATAATAAAGATGAAACATTACAAAATGGATGAAGTATTCTGCACTTTTACAGATTTTTCATTATTCAACTTGGTCAAAGGGCTTCCAAGTCCTCCCTCCTCAGGGAAGTTGTAACTCCTTTGTCTTCTTGTGACAACTAGCTTGAGGAAATTACTCAAAGATTACATCCTCTGTTTCATCTGTCCATAAAATTAAATTTTTTTGAAAAAAAATTCTATCCTAGACCTTTGAGGTAAAGGTAGAACTTTTAATCACTGCATCATTTTTTTTTCCTTCAAAGAATTGTGCAAGAAAAATACTTAATGCATTAATCATAGTTCAGGAACAATAAATAAAAAATTGATTAGTTTTCTTATTGAACACGATCTTGCAACTGCATTGAGGTTGGTGCTGCATTTAATTTATAAGTCCTGTTTAGTGCTTGTTGTAAATTGCTTTTCAGATGTTGTACATAAAATGGAAGTAGAAATTTTTTGGCAAATCTTTATGTAAGGATAGCAGACTTGTGCTGACGCTTGCCAATGAGGTGAGGTAGCATGCACTAAAGGGGCAAATGTTATTTTTTGGGGAGAGTGAGGGTGTGGATTTTTGTTGTTGTTAGTGTGTTCCCATCAAGTTCTCAACATGTTCCTCAAGCTCGTAATGTGTTCCCAATAGCTCCTCACTTAATCCCAAGTGCTTTGCCTTAAGTTCAACACTTGCAAAACTCAGTAGGACCTACATCTTGGAAAATTGATTAATTGTTTTATGATGGGCCATTAGTGATTTGTCATTTGAAGCACTGCACAGTGCACAAATAGTTGTCAAATTGTCAAGTTGAAGCCTTCCATGAAACCCGTTACTCCTTTCTCCAACAAACTCTTATTGTTGTCCTCGGACAGACTCCCCACACAACGTCACTGGCAAAACGAAAGATTGCAGTTGATGAATTGAGTGCTTGTAAGAAAATGTAGCAGAACCAAATATGTGGGTCCTAGCTTCTTTATAAGAAGATGTAGGTCCTAGCTGCGTTGCAGCTTTATACAGGGCAGATAAATTAAATGACCGACGTGAGAGGCAAGCGTGTTTCATGTTCACTGGGTGCACGCGATTTTCCGATAAACAAAAGTCAGACAATTTGCATACTTCCGTGAAATTATTCATTTCTCCGACGGACACTAAAATGAGCCTGTTGTTGTGATTGTCCTGAACAATCCGTAGGCATTTATTCAATGCAACCTACCAACTATTTGTGTACTTGTTTACGTGCTGCTGTGTTGTGTAGTTGTGGCAGACAGATATGGGTCCTGTATTGCGCACACAAAATAAGTGGGCGACTTTTGAGACCAGTGCCATAGCTGGCTTCCAAGTTCCCACAAGAGATATTTATTGCGCGTAAGTGTAGCAGAAAAATAATGAGTCCGAGCTGTGTGCCAGACTATCTATTGATTATCGAGCTTGCTGTTCAGGTCCCCGCGCCAGCTGATCCACAGAGAGTACAACAACAGATGGGCGAAAGTGAACCAGCACCGACCAGCGCACCATCCACTGGACGCCCATTATGACTCAGTAGTAGATGAACCCAATCTCAATTAATACAGTTCTCCGTAAAGTAAGAACAACACACCACCATAACCCTGAGTTTGGTCATACACAGGGTGTCATAAAAAAAAACCGGCAAAATCAGTACATTAGCATTCAAGGCGGGATGAAACTCAGAAACTATCAATTTTGGTAGTAAACTGAGTTTCACCCTGTCTTTCTTTTTTCATGAGCATCTCCACTGCTGTTACATGTATGTTCACAGTTCCGAACTGTACAACAACTATAAGTAATTTCGAAATTTGTGCATCAAATGGTGAAACTCAGCATTTCATAGTGAGTTGCAACATTTCATACTGAGATTTAACAAAATGTCTTTACTTTGCAGATACCACTGAAAGAGGGGATAGGAAGTGACAAGAGGCCCAAAGACAGGGTGAAGACCGTTACATTACTTTATGGATAACTCTAATATCTGGTTTCACCTTGGGAACCCATTTTGTCAGAAGTAGGTCCTATATTTATACGTAAATACGTATGAAAAAAGATAACTTCTAAGTAAAGACATGGTTTATATAGAGGTAATGGCTCTATATAAACCATGTCTTTACTACCTTTTTACTACCTAGCTAGAAACAACCCACTTGAGGTGCAACTGAGGTAACCGCCCTGGTCACCTACAGAACTGGAAACCAACAGAAAATTGTTTCCTTGCCACTTGTCATCTATGTTTCATGGTGCATGGTGGGTCCTGGGCCCTTACTCTGGTAAACCCATGAAAATGGGAAACCATGGGTGTTGCGGTCCTATGTGCTGGGTCACACGAGCTGACAAGATGCAAATTTTGTTTCAATAATGAGCCATGAAAGACCACATCTTTCCTTGCCCTATAAACCACTGTTGGGTGGTTGTTGGATTTGTTATAACCTCTCAGTCCATGTTTTTCAAAATTTTCAAATGCAAGCAACCCGTGTGCTGGGCTTTTATTAAAACTTCAGACTAAAGTAATTTCAGGTTCTGGGTATTTGAAAAAAATTCAAAGGACTGGCTGGTTTCCTCAAAGAACCAACTAAGAACCAAAGATTCACGGTAGATTCTTTGACTGTTTCTTTGAATTTTTTAAATCTGTAGTTTGGGGTTAAAATCAATTGTTTGATTTGCTAAAAATCACTGGTCCAAGTTCCATATACCAACCCTTACCCAGGGGATCTTTCTTGGAAAAAGTGAGACCCACCCAACATGGTTATAAACCTTGTTGAAAAAACACCCTTCTCAAAAGTAGTTAACCATTGCACGAAAACCCACAATGTGCCTTTAATTTAAGGTGCAAGGACTGAAGGTATTGTAGAACACAAATGAGTTTAGGATAGAAACTATGTATGTTTATTACATAGCTATGGAAATTTATGTTTTTAATTACAAAAATATTTTTTCATCATTTTACTGTTTATGTATAATTAATATTGTCACACCATACTCTTACCATGAATTAAACACAAACACCAAACCTTTTCAAAACAAAAACCTTTCAACATCAAAACCTTAATTCCTTTCACACTTCTATTTTCATCAAACTTTGCATTCATACAATAATTTTGTATCAAGTGAAGGTGTGTTTCAAGGTCGCAAACATTCATTTATATATTATTCAAAAGGAAACTAATCAAAAAAATTTCTTAAAGTTTATACATTCACATAAAATAATCGAAAGAAAACTAAACACATGGTGCACATGATTTTCCCATAAATTAATATGTGAAAATCAATGCACCATGACCAAATTAAATTATGAAATCCTATTATAAGTAAATTATTAAAAAATTACATAGATTATTGTTTAACCACATCAAGTTCTAGTACCATGTTAAACCTAAAACTACTACATGCTACAAATTCATTAATTTAGTTCCTATGCAAGTTAAAACCCAAGACTGTGGGGTAATTACTAATATTACTTAGCACCTACCCATTGGGTATCAAGAGGAAAAATGAAAAAAAAGGGGGTTTTTCAAATGTTGATAACACATTCTAGATTTTTTTCAATGCATGGGGGGGATCCCTCATTTTTGGTAATCAAACCCTGTTCCAGAAAGAGGGTTCTTTCACCCATATGGAAGGCATCATGCCAAATATTGGGTGAAAGAACCCTCTTTACAATCCAGTAATTGGGGGCATTAAAAACGGGTATCCATTATTTGACTATTTAAAAACAGAACAAATTGAATCATTGTTGGTGCTGATGAATGCCTGGTCTCAGGGCAGGACACCTTAGACGTTAGGCTCCACCCTCAATGCCAGGGCATAGTGCTTTGGAAGGCCTTCTGATACATAGAACATCCCATTTGGTAGGCATTCAATTTTCCAAAAGGCCCTGCAATCAGTGGAAGAAAGAATATGTTGGGGTAAAGTGACCTCCAATTAGACCACAAAATTTGGAGGAAGCTTTTCCATATTAGGTAAACAATATCTCACTGGTAGAAAAATTGTTTTTTACAATTTGTCTCACCCAATTATATATGTCATATGCAATTAAAAAATAGTTGTATGCAACATTTTTTAATTATATACAACATGTTTAATTGCATAAAACAAGTTGCAAAAAATAGTTTTTTTTTCTAATGTTTAGTGAGTCGACACTACAACCCACTCCACCACTACTAGAAGTTCTCTACAAGTAGTGTGCATCCTTAAACATTGGTTATGAGATGTAATGGATGTTTGGACATGTAAGGACTTGTTTTATTAATTTATCTTATCATTTTGGGGTAGGGTAAAAGCTGGGGAAAAAAAAGTAGGAAACTATTTAATATAAAGTTGAATATTTTGTCAAACATTCCCTACTTTTTGGGGAAAACATCATGAAATTTCAAAAATAACATATGAAAATTTTAATATCTGTAAAAAAATTTAAATAAAATTGGATGAAACTAATTAATAGTCATAAAATTACATTGTAAACATTTTGATTAGCAAATGATACTAATATTTACAAAGGTTGCATGAAAATATGGTAATAATATTTTTGTTCAAAGAAATAAATGCGAAAAATAAATATATTCAATAGTTGGAGTATCCCCAGCATTGCTTATAATGTAATTTTTTTTGGCCTAATATGGCTATTAAAAAGCCTCATTCAAAAATGTTGAAGCATTGAGTACTCATGTGGGTGTTGGTTCACCTTGGCCAAATGATGACACATTCACGTGGCAAACTTTGTGTTTTTGTAACTTGATGTAATTAAAATTTTACCTATGTAATTATTTATTTAGTAAGTTTGGTGATTTATTTATTGGTAGGGTTTCATAGTTTAATTATGATTTGGTCATGATACTTGATTTTTACATAATAATTCATATGAAAAGTTTTTGGCACATTAAAGTGCATTAATTCACACATGATAATTTATGTGAATTTTTTTTTGTCATTTTATTATGCATGTGAAATGACATGGGGAACCATGGGGAGCCATGTGATGTGTAAACTTTAGAAAATTTCTTGTTTAATTTCCTTTTCATTAGTATATAAGTGAGTGTTTGTGATATTTAGAAACACATTAACTTGAAAGAAATAAGTTGTTATATGAATGAAAAATTTCAGGAAATAGAATTGTGAAAAGAATTGAAATTTTTGTTTTAAAATGTTTTGGTATGATTTATGTGAAGTCCATGGTAGGAAAATGGTGTGGCATATTAGTTATAAATAGACAAACAACAAAATAAATTTTCATATATTTGTAATAAACATACATAATTTCAATATCCCACTTTTGAGTTATAATTTCTTTCATTTTTATGTAACATTTAAATGATGTTTATTATAATTTGAAACTTATGTGACAAACTTTGTGATTTCATTATTTTTAGATAACATATAAATGATTTTTATTGTGAATTGACACATATGTAATATGTGTAATGTTCAAGTGTCAAAAAGGTTTATTGCCAAATCAGTTAAAGCCATACAACTCTATTATTATCATCCATAGTTGTGACAGATGAATATGGGGTATATAACTCAAGATGCCAAAATTGTGTGATGAACTATAGGGAACAACATAGGATGAAGAGTGAGGTGTTGAATTTTTATTCTTCTCAATATGTTCCCATCAAGTTCCTAAGGTGTTTTTCAACATGTTCCCAATATCTCATCACTTTATTCCAAATCCTTCACCCTAAGTTCTACTGTCGCAATCTACATAACTAGTCCAAAGGAAGAAATTATAATATATTTATTTCAATACTGTCAAAAGATTTTTTATTTTTTTTTGTGATGGGCCTATCAAAGATGCCTATGACAAAAGAAAAATAATTGAAACTTGCTAGTCCCCTCAACCAATTAATATTAGTCAATAATGCAACCAAAAAGATGTTGGGTGCATTATGGTGACCTTGGTGACACAGCCAACATAATGGGCAAGGGCGAGACCATTCCATGACATTAAGGTCTCCGATAGAACAGTTTCAGCAATTCTTTAAGAAATTCAACAAAGAAATTGGTTAGTATTATGAGTGTATGATTGTCACTGGAAGATTCTGTCATATAATGTGATCAAGAAAATGACATAATCTGTCACCCCAGACATTAATGTGTACATAGCGTGCTATCTAGTATGCCGTATACATAATATGGCATGCTATGGATACTAAAGATGTCTGACATTCATCTTGTATCAAATAACAATTTCTGGGAAAACTTTAGACAGTGGAAGGGCAGACAGGTTAAATAATTTGTGAGGGTACATTTTCTGCAGCTGGCCGTAGTAAGGACCTCGGCCAGTTGAACATTTTCCAGTCATTCCCCCTCTACAGAAACTATAAATAGTATGATAATTGCTTGCGGTAGTTGGACCTGACACTTAGTACTATCACTTGTATTATTACTTGTATGCAAGGATTTATGAGGACAGGAGGAACAGTGTTTTTTTTCCAATCTTGTGATGTTGTGAGGGAGGTTCCCATATGAGTGGGTTCTCCTGATGGAGGGTCCCACAAGGGTGGTATTCCGAGGGCATCCCCAACCAATGGCAAACACACGAGTATGGGAACCTCCATGTACACAAAGATCTCTTCTCTTTCTTTCCTCCATTATTTCCTTCTTGTTTTCTTGAATTTTCCTGATTTGTCCCCTTCCTCCTTGTGTTTTTCAATTTTCCTGATCCATCCCATCAAAAAATTATTCCATGGGAACATGGGAACATAAAAATATAACATGACCTCCCCCATTGCATAACTCCCGGTGATCTTCTGCTGGGGGAGATCCCTCAAAATACAAAGAGAAATAAAAAGAGAGGGTTTTTATGTAACCAAAGTGGTCATCATCCAAAAAAGACATGCAGCCTTGACAAGAATGACGTTCATAAGCAGACTTAGTCAAATTTTACTATAAATGAGAACTGAAAATAAACATGTCAGCACCCTCTCATATTCGTGCCTACCTGCTCCAACCTAATATAGTGTAGGGTAATGCCCTGAGCTGTGTGCATTACCAGAATAGGAAAGGTGTCCTTAGGATGGGCTATTAATCTAGGCCAAAATAGTTGCAGCCAATTTTAGGAATATAATTTCCATGCAACCAATGAGAAGCGCATGGAATGAAGGGACCTTCCTTTTTTTCCTTGGGGGGG
>Ga0209611_10006638_pt1 | contig 18843 bp, 9 predicted proteins | sample S1TSphgellanicum_3_FD_187693 | JGI IMG/M metagenome (GOLD analysis project Ga0209611, IMG submission 187693) | Host-associated microbial communities from peat moss isolated from Minnesota, USA - S1T2_Fc - Sphagnum magellanicum MG (SPAdes) (version 2) | ecosystem: Host-associated > Plants > Peat... | reverse complement strand
GGGGGGGGAGGGGAAGGTTTTTATATCCGCCTCTGGTGCGATGGGAGAGGGATGCGATCCGACCGTCATTCCTACCCTTCGGACGGCTACAATGCTTTGTGGAGACGGTTTGTACATGGAAACTGTGGTGGTCCAACCCCCATCATAGACTAACACCAGTCACCCGTTGCTTCACTGGCCTCTCCCTCCCCCACCCCCCAGAACCCTCGTCAGACAGACTGACGGACGTAGTGAATTAATATATAAGATGTGGAATCTAATTGAGTTTGTAATTCCTTGACAAAAATTGGAACTAAAGGTTTAAGAATTTGAAAATCATTATTCAAAACTACACCAAACATGCCATCAAATATCTAAGTGAAAGATATACTTGCACAACACTGGTATTGACATTCAATAAAATTGTGATCTTAGGCTTTACCCACACAAACACATTTAAAATTTTGATTGCACTTGGTAATTATTGTGTAGGGGCCAATCTATTGTTTTAACCATGACCTAAAAACCCAATGGCTTGACATTCATTACAACCAATAGCTTCCCTTCAACAATGATTGCATAATATGTAACATTTTAATAAAATAAATGAAATGTGTACTTTTAAGAAAGGTTAATTCTTAACCAATTCACAATTTAATCTATTTTTTAATAAATTTATTTATTCATAGTATTCAAAACAAGATAATGTGGGTGTGGATACATTTAATAAACATGAATAATTGTTGTGTAAGGTGAAAATTGAGTAAATAATAGTGTTGTTTGATTCTTAATTTTGAACAAAGCTTTGGTTTAGCATGAATTTTGTTTTAAATTTGATGTGAACTACCAATTCCAATTTCAATGTATTACTTAATTAACATGATATGGATAGGGTATATTATTTACCTTAATTTTTAAAAAAGTCAATATACGTGCATCATGTGCATACCTAGGGGTATGTACTTTTAAAAATTATGCCCTATCCATACCCTTGGATACATGTAAAACATATCCATACTCAAAAGGGGATATGTATCTTAAAAATCTTGTTTGTGTATGTTTATATTTTGTCAATTGTTAGGATGTATTGGTGCCAATTTTGCCAATTAATTGGTGTTTACAATTCTACAATTTATTTGGAATGTGAGATCAACAAACTATTGAACGTGATGATCAATCTCAAACATAAAGTGGATATTGCACAAAAGTCTCACGTATTGTATTAGTTAAAAAATTCTACATGTGTTCATGTTTTGAATATGGTAATTGATATCCCCATTTCATTGAACAAATCAAAGTTTTTGTGTTTATGCATATTTATTATCAAGGGTGAATCAAACACATTTATTTTTTTCTTCTAACATAGATTTTATGCATGATCCCATTAGATCTAGCCTTTGAAAATTGTCCCAATGCTTCCAAAATGAGGACTTTTTTTTCATTTTTGATTAAATAAATTAAAAATACATACCCATTTTCACCCCAAATAGGGGTATATGACAAGGGTTACTTGGACCTTACCCTATACCAAAACCCACAAATTTATCATACCCATACCCTATTTTGATGAAAAAAATTAGTGTTAATATACCTTTACTTAATGGGTAAACCCATTGAAAAAATTTACACCCTTGAACATATATTAAAAATTTCACAACATTGGTAAAAACTTCATATGGATTTTGTTCTTGCATTTTTTCCCATGATACCATGGTGATTTTTTTATTGAAATGGGGGGTATTTCAAAAAAAGGAATATAGATGGAATGTTTGACACTTTAGTTGTTGAAACGCCCCCAAACAAGAAGGAAAAGATATATTATGTAACATGCCCTTTAATTATACCAAACAAATTGGAACAAGTATTTATGCCTCCACCAAGTAGGAAGCAACAAAGGTTGGTACGAAAGAAAGCTAAAAAACATATGATGAGAAAAGGCTTGAAATAAACTAATAGGAAGTTGAAACATTAATAAAGTCAACCTCCATTATCTATTAAGGAAATTGAAAACAAAACTCACAAATTTTGTTGTTGAGAGCTTAGGCTCTTTTACATGTAGCACAATGTAAAAACTTGTAAAAAATATTTGAAAAAATCTTCAACAATGGACTTGTAAATAGGCAATATATGAGTAATGTAAAGACCTAGATGTTGGCTATATTTTGATAAATGTATGAAGCGTTTTGAACCCAACAATCAACATGTCATTGTGCCCAACAAAATCAAATCCAATGACATTGTCATTTTTTTTTAAAAACTTGCACATAGATCAATTTGGTGGTTTTTCACATAGGCTTGTGCACAAAAGGTGTTAGTGTGATGTGTGCATCATTGAAGGTGCTAGGTGCAATGGGTGCTATGTGTAAAGACCCAAATGTTAAGTGTGTTGTGTGCATTGTCACAACATCTAGATGCATTATGTGTAAAGACTAAGTGCATTGTGGGCATCACTATTGTTACCATATGCATTGTGTGCATTGTGCAACAATAGCTTGCGCTCATAAACAAAACCACAAGAAAAAAAAATGCAAGATTTCAAGATGAGTTTGTTTTGTGCATCATCACAACAATAACTTGTTTTTAAACTTTCGCAAAAAAAACACGTGAGATTCCAAGATGAATGCATTGTTGTAGTTATGAAAAAAAATCACACAAAAAAAAGAGATGAAATGGTCAACATCGATTGACAATGTCTACAAAGTAATCTCCAGAGGTCAATGTCATCCACCAAACTATAGAACTTGATTTCATTTTTCATGGTGCCTACAACTTTTTTGCAATCCCAACTACCCATTGGGGTGTGCATTTGTTGTGATTGTTTTTTGGTGATGCTATAATACCATCATCAAATGCATATTCAATCTCATGTTGGAGATGTTGTTAGTGTATGCAGAGGGCACGAATGAACCAGCACACAACAACACACCATAAAGGATGAATGGTAAGTGATTAGAAAACAATTTTCTGTTGGGTTCCAATCCCTTAGTTAACCATGGTTGTTAGCTCAGTAACTTTCTTTTGAGTATTTCCCTACTCACAACCCACAAGTCCTTACCTATGTATAAACCATCTCCTTCCCTAGTAGTCACCTATTTTCTTACCTACATACCTATTATATATATATAGGACCTACTCCTTACTAAATGGGTTGCCAAGGTGAAACCAGATATTAACTCAATTAAGGTACTAATGCAAAACACATGATGTAAATCCTAATTTCATGTTCCCTAAAGAAGGGGGTTATTTGTTATTGGGTTCCATGTTGGAATCAAATCTGGCTTTTAGAGGGACTCTTCTATTGTTGGAGCCAATTTTTCCATTTTTTGCAAATCTCCTTTCCCCCATCTTTACTTGGGGTAGGTAATGTACTCATGCCTTACCCAATACAACCAACAACAAGGGGTGTGTCACATTGTGGCCTTGCCATTTACATTAAAAAGTATTTTAAGGCAAAAGAAGAATGATGGAAATTCAAATATTTCACCATGCAAAATTGTAATCTTCAAAAAAATCCTCTATAAAAAAACCAAAATCCTTCAAGATATTGGAACTTTATAACTAATTTCAAGTTTCAACACAAGCAAAAATATCATCTTTCAAAAAACCTCACATGAAAATAAACCGATTATTACCTAGGGGCCAAAATCCCTTAAGCTACTATACTCTATAATGAATCTAAACACAATATCCTTGCCTACCAAGCTTGAAAGGCAAGGCCAACAAAGATGTTGTTGCTATATCACTAGAGAGGTTGATATATCCCTTTCCCAATCTAGGGTAAACATGCCCCTCGCCGAACATCACCCAGATGACTGAACCCCCTTCTTGTGCATACCCGCACTAGTGAATGGCCATAGTCCTTTGTGCAAGCGTATAAATGAAACCCTATGACCAAATGCCCAGACTTGAAAAATTGTGTTTGGTTTTTTTATGTAATCCAAAAATATTTATTTATTTTTGGTGCGGTTATGAGCATGAAAAAAAACCATTATTTAAAAAAATACACAATGTTATATGTAGTCTTGTTTGGTTATGAGAGAGGAGTAGCACATTGGATATGTAGTCATGTATGGTTATGGGAGAAGACCATCACATTATAATGCACGTATTTGAAAACAAATATGGTGGCAATGAACCTTTTAAGGGTAGGTCTAATAGAGAACCAAGATAAACAAAATGCAAATAAATAAAAAATGTTTGTTATGGGGGTTTAAGCTCTCATTAAAAGCATGAAACTACGCATTAATAAACCCTAAACCCTAACAAGGATACAGTGCACAAGGATTAGCAAATGACATCCTACTTTGGTAGCACATTTATTAATCTCCAAAGGAGAGTCCCCAAAGATCCCTACTATGCATTCCTTCCCCAAAAAAAGAGGGACAAATCAAAGTTTGAACTTAAGCAATTTACATGATCATTTTCTACTCTTAATTTGAACTCCAAATATGTCTTATCTATGAGCTAGAGTAGAAAAACAATTTCAACTTTGTTTAAAATTCCTAGGTCTTAATGATGTAGTCTTTAAAAATGGTAATTTGCCAGTGACAGTAGAATATATAAAGATTGTTAGTCCAAGTCTAAGAGTCTACTTGTAGCAAATATGTTTCAAAAAGAAAGTAGAGCAAGTAGAAGAACAAAAATTAGGTTTAAAAGTAGATATGCAAAAGGTGAAAGTAAAACAAGTAGAAAAGCAAAAATTGAGTTTGGAAGTAGACTTGCAAAAGGTGAAAGTAGAGCAAGTAGAAAAACAAAAACTAGGTTTAGAAATGGATTTGCAAAAGACAAAAGTAGAACATGTAGAAGAAGGATCAAATAAAGATGTAAAAGTTGAAATTGTAGACCAAATTTATAATCAAAGGTTCCGAAAATATTTGGATTATTGTTGGATCCAAAAATCCATACTTTGTGATGTTGCATCAAGGAGCTTCAAGAAAGCCAGGGATTAATTAAGTCATATCAGTCATTTTTACATATTTCTCCCCACTGCATGCACAACAACAAAAGATGTTAATTTAAATTGGAATGATTTTGCAAAATTTTATAGGGTATTATATTTAACTATAGCAATTCATGAACATGTTTTAACACAATTTTCAAATTTACTACACTTTTTGGATTCTTAGGTTGTTTACATGGAAGAAAAGGGTATACCCTTGGTGGGCCTAGAACCCACTCCACCAATTTGCTAGAAGCTAGGCCCAAGACAAGAAAAACAATCATAAATTGCATAGTCCCTTGTAGGAGATAGACCATCATGCTCGATTTGCAAGCCACAAACTTTACATCAAACAAAAAAAACCTTCCCCTTACTTCCGACCCACAAAGAAGAAGATTAACACCACAACTGAATTGAGTGCCTTCAACAACTAGAAGAGGCATGTGGATGGATGAAGCGTTAGAAACAACCATGGATGTTATTGAAAGAAGGACACATTCCTTTAAAAAGGCCAGCAAATCATGGAACATCCCAATGAGTTCCCTTTTTTATCTAAATGGAAAAACTAAATCCATAAATATGGGGCCAAGAGGGGTGTTTATAGAAGAAGAGGATTCGGTAGTGATTGCATGGACATTATCCATGCAAGAGTGTGGACTATCCATTAGCCTCCAACAACTCAAGATGAAGGTTGCAAAACTAATATAGACAAGGGTTACACCATTTCGGGATGGTATACCAAGCAACAATTAGTGGTTTTGGTTTAAGTGTAAAAATCTAAAAGTTAGCATATAACATGTAGAAGGACTAGAAGTGTGTAGAACATAAGGGCTAACATCCAATTCTTGCAACTCTTTCTACACTAATTTACAATCATTATATAATCAACACAAGTATAGTTCTAATCATATAGGGAATTGTGATGAAACATGGATTCAAGCTAGCAGATAGTCTAGAGCAAGAATTTTGGCTAAGAAAGGATCTAATGCAATTTACAGCAACATCCCAAAATCTTGAGAATGGTTAATTGTAAACTACATAGTTAATGTTGCTAGGGGTGTTCTACTTGGTTTTTACATCTTTAAAGGTAAGAAATTAAGGGATGACTACATAAGACTCTACAAACTAGGCACAAGTATGGCAATGCATAAAAGAACATGGATGATTATTTTCTTGTTTAAGGAATTTCTATTTTTCATTAACAAATCAATTCCAAGTGGAATGTCCCTTAACAACTGACATTTGATAATTCTAGATGGACATGGCAGCCATGTTACCTTAAAAATAATAAAGCATGTGAAAGACTTTGGGTTAGACGTGATAACATTGCCATCACACACATCACATGCATTACAACCACTAAATGTGTTTTATTTCAAACCCTTTAAGATTACATTAAAAAAAAGTTAGGGATGTAACTATTTCTAGAAGCAATCACGTGGAACTAGACAAAATCACTTTAGTTAGATGGGCAGATGAGGCCATAGAACAATCATTCACAAAAAAAAACACTAGGTCTAGGTTTAGAACTACAAAAATGTGGCCTTTGAACCCAAAGGTAATGGATAACAAGACTAGACCATCAAAGGTTTACATTGTAGTAAACTTAAACAATGCAAGGAGTGAAAAGGAGTACACAATAGAAAATGAAGTTAAAAATAATCCTTACTGGGGAAACAAATATGTTGTTGCAGAATTTCTCCATATGATTGAAACATATCAACATCCAACATCTAAAGATCCACCTATTTATAAGCCAGAGAATGACCAACGATATTATGTAAATATGCCCCAAAGCCCTACATTGATAAAACAACAATTAATAAATATTGATGTTGTAAACCTAGATGAGGGTAATCATGCAATGGATATTCAAGAGCTATTGCAAGAAATTCAGTTGGTTCCAAACTTGACCTAGGAATCCATGAGGGTGCATAACCTATTATTGTTGCCTCATTTACTTGCAAGATGCACCAAGGGGAAAAAACCACTAATTGATTATTTTTAGTCACACATTGTGACTAATTCTGAATACCTTGACATCCTAAGGATAATAACAATGGAAAAAGTAATTGTAGAGGAAATAAAAACAGGCAATAGAAAGGATAAGGAAAATAAACAAACTAAACAAGTAGCAGAATTAGGTTCAGCAACATAACGAACAACTCGAAAAACTATTAAGGAACATGTTACAACAGAGTTCATTATAGCTTGGACTCTAGCTATTGTTGTTGAAATGGGTGATTTCTTTCACCATGATTTTCAAGCAAGTTTTTGAACAGATCTATGCGAATACATGGGGGTGAATCTAGGCTACGCAACATGGGCTCAACAATAAGCAAGGATTCAAACACAAGCTAAATAACAATCATGAAGGTGTCGATCAACAAGGTTGTTGCCTTCCAATGATTGAAGAATAAACAATTGGGTTATAGTTGGGGAAAGAAAGGTAATAATTGCTAAAAGAAGGGTAAGGGTTAAACAATAGTTGAAAGAAAGGCAACAACAAAACAATAGATGAAAGAAAAGGTTAGAATGTTTGAATAGTAGTTGAGAAAAAAGGTTTAGCTAAACAATAATTGAAAGAAAGGGTTCAATTGATAATTAAGAGGTAACAAAAGTGAGGACCATTAGTTGGTTTGAAATACATCGAACTTGGATAAAGAACCATGAACAATAGATTAAAAAGGGGAAAAGACTAGCAGGGATTGCCATGGTAAAATCAAGGTCCAAAGAAAGGTGAGAGAGCTTGTAAAAGAAGTGAGGAGGACAAAGAATGTTTAATAGCAACTGGTGGCTATGTTGCTAAAACCTTGGAAGCTTTTATTTGGTAGTGGGAAAAAGAAGAAGAAGGAGTTCTTGTACAACAAAGATGCATGCAACAATATCAACAAGATCGTAAGAAAAGTAGGAAAATTGTGCCACATAGTTGAAAGTAAATTTCTGGCGAAGCAGCTGCCATTGTCGTGGGAGGAAGCTACATGTCCTAGTCCTGTTGGTTCATCATTTCCCATCATCAATTGGTTTGCTCCCATGCATCAAACCAATGTTGCAACATCATTTTCTTTTTCACCACAACTAAGAGCACAAGGAATAACAACTACCAAAACCCAACAACAAAAGCAATAGGAAGAAAAGATGGCACATAAGGGAACTTGAAACAATTGAGGTCCACAAGAATGAAGTTTGCTAGGAGGAGGAGCAGTAACATTAGTGCCCTTGAAAAGTTCTTCTTCTTCTACACACAAGCTTTGGAATCACGTTTGACCCATTCGCAATCTACTAGAAAAAGTATATGAAGATGCTCAAAGCTCCCTTGCACCTGAGTTGAGAAAAATGAGAGAAAAGGCACAAATCACCATTGCTGGTAGTAGTAGCAAGGAGCACTCTTTGAGATAAAGCTTAAAGAGAGGAGAAAGTTGAGGAATGTAGGAGGAAACAATTAGGAGGAATGTCGTTGACAATAGTAGGAAGTGCATTCCTTTGGCAATAGTAGGAAATGACTAAGAGGAATGCAAAACTTTGTGGGAGCGATGAAAAATTTGCACCCACAGACATTTGGAAGAGGGGCGACGGATTTGGTGAATGGGACAATACTTACCCATTACTGTCAATCTAGAAGCCCTAATTTGGGTGTGATCTCAGCCCTATGATCAAATATGAACGGTTACTTTATCAAAATGTTTCATCCCCATCTTCATCCAATTCGATGTGAAAGTAGATAGTGTTCATTAGTGAGCAAATGTCTATTTGGTGTTAGGTGACTAAACAAGCCATCATGGGCTGTCATGTGTGGACGATCCCTATTTTTTAGTCAATTTTTACTCCCCAAACTTTGGAGGAGTGCATCTTCCTCAATTTTGATCGGTTTTGAGCGATTTAAACGCCCATTGGTGCGCTTTCTACTTAGCTACATTTTATCTTGGGACCACAATTGGAAAGGAGGCGTGAGATAGAGGTGACTAAGACACTATGTGTTCAGTCACGGGCCTGTTTACCCTAGAACTTGAGTAACCATGGACACCCATACTTGTTTGCCACATGACACATTGATGCATTAAGAGCATTTGGTGGTTGAAGTTGCAGCAAGCAACAACAATGATGGGTGACTTGCTAATAAATGCCTGACCCCATGGGTCTAGTGTTTGACAATTTGGACATAGTCTAAAATTGGGAACAACTTGGGCGTTTTTGGCCTTGTCTACTAAGGCAAGAGTATTGTTGTGTTTAGATTCATTCTAGAGTATAGTAGCTTAAGGGGATTTTGGCCCCTACTAGGCAATAATAAATAATAGGTCTATTTTTTAATTTATATGAGGCTTTTTGAAAGATGATATTTTGGCTAAATTGTGTTGAAACTTGAGATTAGTTATAATAGAGTTTATAATAATATCTTGAAGGATTTTGGTTTCTTCTATTAGAGGATTTTTTGACACACTGGACTTAGGAGTCTCTAATTGTGAGCCATGTTTAGCATAACAAACACCAAACACTTGGGATAATTCATCCCTAGTTGAGAAAAGGCTTCTTCTTTATGTAGTAGGCTAAAGGCCAAGGGCATTACAAGACGTAAAAACGGACTACTTTAAATTTATTAAATTAAAAAAAAAAAACCCCATTGGGTAATTACAGGAACAAAAAATGCAGTTGCATTCTGGAAAATAGTTGTTTTTTTTTCTCTCTCTCTCTCTCTTAATGTGTTCCCATGAAGTTCTCACTATGTTCACATCAAGTTCCCAACATGTTCTCACTTGCTCTTTCACTTTATCCCCAATCCTTTACCCTAGAGCTCTACTTTTGTACCCTATATAAGCAGCTCACTCAAAAGAGAAGATTTTTTAAAAAAAACTATTTTGGGACTGTCCAATGCTTGATTAATTTATTATTATTTTTGGTGATGGGCCAATCAGAGATACCCATCACAAAAATAAAATAAAATAAAATGAGAACTTCATGGGTCCTCCCCCCCCCCCCCCCACAACTAATTAATATGAGTCACCACATACTACAATCAAATATATATATAGAATCTTGTCCATTTGTGTACCAATTTTTTTATATAAAAATAATTTTAATAAAAATAAAAATAATAGATTATAATTTATGATATATAATATAAAATTATTATTATTATTTTAATTTTTAGAATTTATTGTGATGGAAGCTTTGATGATCTGGAGCGTGATCCATTTCACAACTTCTTATCTTCAGAAATGGGAATTTTGTCGTTCCTGCGAAAAGGCAGCACCTTGTGTGTTTGGCAAGCAATATTCATCCCTTTGCCTTATCCCTAGGGCCCCTGGCAACGGAGCAGAAATCAACAATAAATAAAATAATCCAAATTCACCTTTGGAATCCTTGGGAACATGGTTGGGAACTTGAGAAATTTGTTGGGAACATGGTTGGGAACCTGAGAACATTGTTGGGAACAGTGTTGGGAACTTGAGAACATTGTTGGGAACCTTGTTGGGAACTTGAGAACATATTGGGAACCCAATGAGAATTTTAAAAAACATCCAGAAAAATCCCACACATTCATTCTTAGGGCAATTTTATTATGGAACTTTCTGAAGTACCTAAATAGAGGTAAAATTACCCATTTATAGGAGGACGGGGTGATCTTACGCCTACTCGTCAAGGGGCCCTTATTCATCTTCTAGTAATGCCCATGGCCTCATCAAGGCCTTCTTACTCTACACAAAAAGATCCCTCCCACACTCTTAAGGAACTTATATTAGGCCATATTAAGATCCCTATTCTTTTTTTTCTAAGAGGGGATATTCATGGATATAATAAGATGCCCTCTACTACATACACGTAAAGGGCCCTTAGAGAAAATTCCTAGTGTATTTTGAGGACCCAAAGTAGGGAAGTTTAGGGTTATTGTTGTGTTTAGATTCATTATAGAGTATGGTAGCTTAAGGGATTTTGGCCCCTAGGTAATAATAGATTTATTTATTTTATATGAGGATTTTTGAAAGACGATATTTTGGCATGTGTTGAAATTTTGAGATTAGTGTGTACAAAAGTTATAATAATCTTGAAGGATTTTGGTTTCTTTTTAGGGGATTTTTGTGAAGATAATATTTTTGCATGGTGAAATATTTGAGTTTCCATAATTCTTCTTTTGCTTTCTTAAGATACTTTTTTTTTTATTGTAAATGGCAAGGTCACATAGTATGACACACCCCCTTGTTTGTTTGTTGGACTTATGGAGAGGATCATGACCTATTATGGGTAGCCTTGGTGATTATTTGATATTATTTGATTTTTCAAAAGGATCAAATTTTGAACATCATTGACCAATATTTTTCAATTATCTTAATAAAAAATGGTTTTTTTAATTTTAAAAACTAGTTTTGATTTGTAACTTTAGGGTAAACTTGTTGATGACCAAAATACTTATGCACTTAAGGTAGGCTAGATTTAAGGGGAGGGCTCCATTGTTTTTGGTGTCCAAACAAAACTTGAACCCCTCCTCTTGGCGCATCTGACACATTAACAATTGTCGAAAATGAATTAAAAATGAGAAAGTTACGGACCCCCAAAGTACAGGGGGTCAAGAACTCAAAAAAAAAAAAACCACCAAACATTACAAAGGCCGGTTCCCAAACACCCAAATAATTCCTTGTACGTTGCTCTGTTGCTATTAGAGTTCAAAGATGATTTCTAGAAATTCCGATGGTGCTCTTATAGCACTTTAAAATCGTTTAAAATGAATAAGAAATAAGAAAGTTATGAGGTTTAAAAGAAGAAAGTGTCAAAATGAAAAAAAAATTGAAAAACAAACGCATTTTATAATTCGAAAAAATGTGTTTAAAAAATGCATTCCATTTTTTGAAATGCCCGCTCTCCCCAAAAATTATGGGGGCATTTCAGAAAAAGAAACCGGGAGAAGGCCAATATGTTAGTTAAAATTTCTCATTCTCTCCGTGACACCTAATGGTATCAAGGGGAAAAGAAATCGGAGAAAGTCGATATGCTAGTTAAAAGTCCGAAGCCTCAGGCTTTACCCTACACATAATTGCGCACCACAATTTAGTGGGCCTAACTAAACTAAAGTGGACCACTTTGTATTTTTTTTTAAAAAAAATTTCCACTTTTCTTAATAATTTAACAAAAATATTTTTTGGTGGGGGTATTAATCGATTTTTTTTTTAATTTTTTTTTTTTCATTTCTCATCTTGTGCTACCAAAATCCCATTGTTCTTCCATCTTTGGCTTTTGGACAATAAAATAAAATAAAATTTCAAAATGTGGAGAGTCGAAGGGTCGAAAATTTCAAAATTAGGTGAGATTGGAATCCGATGTGCAAACCCCTAAAGAAACAAACACCCCTCTTTTATTTTTCAAACCAAATGGTATAGCAAAAACCATATACTTGCACAAACATTGTTTTACAAGTGGACATTGAGGAAATTTCCATTGTTGAATTGCTTATTATTAATTTATTAATCACTAGGAGGGACATCATGGATTGGCATTTGGAAAATTATTTTTAGACTCTATGTTCTTTGAAGAAGGGCTTCCAAATAATTATTTCTTTTAAAAACCAATGCAACAATCATATTATTGTTATGGATAATTCACAATTAATTAATTAATTACAGGTAAAAACAATGGTAAACTATCGTTATTTAAACATTTTTCATATATGAAAATAATTTTGGGTAATTAGATGACATGTCTTGGTGATGTGTTATGTTGTCTATACGTTACCAATAGTGAATATAGCTAAATGGTAAGATATAATATCATTAATAAAATTTTGTGATTATGTACATTTTGTGATTATGTACTTATGATAATTTATCTTTCTTGGTTATAGGGTGTTTACTAATTTAGAACTTGGAGAATCTTTCTTTTTCTACCTTTTCTCATTTTTTAATCTTTTTTTTCTTCTCCTTTTCTTTTCTTTTATTTCCTTTTTGTCTATTTTTCAATTGTTGGTCTTTAATTGTTCTATACACAACACAAAATCATGGAAGTTGGCTTGAATAATTCAATGGCATCACAACAACAAGAAAACACAAGGAAAAAGAAGGAGAAAAGAAGGGAAGGTCGGACAATATTTCATGCAACGTTGGGGAAGTAGTTGCAATGCAAGTTGGAATAGCTACAACATCAATTGGAGTAGTTGCATTCTTAATAGTCAATGAAATTGCAAATTTTGGAGCAATCACACCTTCCCATAGAAAACAAGGTAACTAGGATCACACTAAAACCCTAGCACTCATCAAATGAAAAAATAAAGCACATCATTATTAAAAGATTGGTGGATTTGTATTCTCAAATGCTTCCTACAATATAGAAATGCGAGAAGATCATTGAAAAGTTGTAAAAAATCACAAAGGCAAGAATCCAATGGAATGACAAAATGCGTAAAGACAATTAGAACTATCAGATAGGGAATAGCTAGCATACTTTGTTCTAGGATTTGACAATTGAAAAACACGATAGTCATCACCTTTAAAAACAATTCGATACAAATTTCTATGATATAATTTAATCATTAAAGGGGAGAGAAATGGTAGTGAACACACTTCTACATGTCAAAACATTTAGGTTGAGGGAGATGAGGTTTACATTCCACCATAAGAACAAGATGCATAGGCTTTGATTATATCTCAAAGATCATTTCTACAAGATGTTTTGAGAGAGGATCCTGATCCAAGTGAAGGATAAAAAACAACATGCGGAGTACAATGGTGTCATGTATTTATTATAGACCTTGAAAATTATTTAAAATAATTTTAGGTTGTCAAAAGATTGTGATTGTGGATTCTCCATATGTAGCAACACATAAAAAACAACCAACAACATTGATATCACTTAGAAGCATATGTGTTAAGCACAAGAAGACAAATGTGTTTTCCCTAATCCTTGAAACTTTAGACGAGAAAAACAAAATGCTTGTTAACATAGTGGCATCCAAAAATGCCATGTAGCTTGAAATTGAAAAGTGTCAAAATGAAATTCACAAAGACTAGCTATGTAGTATTTGAAATCCATAAACAATAATATTCATCACACAAGCAAAAACATCGTGAGTGTTATGGCCAATTTGAATGCAATGATGTGCCACATATTCATTCAAGATAAAATTGAGATGCCTACATTAATAAACATTTTATCAAATTCATTAGAACCACAATGATGATGATGAATCCAATTGAACATCAATGAAAACAAAACAAGTAATTTTTAGTTTTAAACTTCAATTCTCTATGAAACATAAAGTCATGAATCATGTAAATTTTCAAAGCTATGGCATCCAAATTCCATGATATTGTTAGAGTGTTGTTTATTGTGTTGTTTTAAAATTTTCATCATCATGTAAAGGAGCATATTTAAAATCAATATCATTCACTACTTCTACATTTATTTCTTTGTCTCTCCCTTCCAAGCTAAACTAGTTGCTTTTTTTGCTTCTATTGAATCATCAAGGGTTCAACATCTTCATCTCTTCCATCGGATTATGTAACATGCAACAACATACCATGATATTAAGTAAGAAAAAGTTGGTTTTTTTTTTGCAAAAAATTCCCTAAACATCTTCAAGATTCTAGAAGAATTTGCAACTACGTTCCTATTGTCAAACAACTAGTGATTATATAAGGCTTTGAAAAAATTGCAAAGTTGATTGTTTATGTGGCACCATCAACCATGGTGACAGAGGACAATTCTTGTCCCCTAAAAGGTGAAGTTGTACACATTTTTTTCTTTGGTCAACAACAATTTCCTTTGGTGGTTTTATGGTACAAGTTGGAAGAAAGTATAAGAACTTGAACATCATTGATAGAACTTGGAATATGAATAAACACATCTTGAAACTTCATGTGATGGTGCACACCAACTTGCATTTGAATGCTCTAACCTTTTGATTTGAAAGAATAGTTGTTCGATTGAAAAACTTATACACATGAATTTGCATATCATCCATGGCACCATGGGCTCACAACAAGCCACAAAAGTCTTTGAACGCATGCATAATGTCAACCAAATTCTACTTTTTAACCATCTTACTTGTTTTTCAAAACCAAATTCATTCCGCACAAATTCATGCATGACCAAATGCACAATGGACTTCCAAACGACAAACTAAAACATTGTCAATATTCAAGATGCATGAACTAGTTTGTACCAATCATAGGCCATACAAATACTTACAAGGATTATAGATTGAAATTTTGTGTTTTTTTTTTCCGTGATAGGTCTTAGTTTCTTTGTTCAAATGTTGGACAAAGACTCTAATGACCAAAAAATGTTTGATCCACATATTGTCATCATATCACATATCATAAAAATTTGGGAATACCAAGTTGTAGATTGAACCTTGACCCAATTTGAGAGTTTTCTACTCCTTAATATTCCATATAAACATGTGATAGTTGATATTGGTGCAAAATCAAAACATTGTGCAAAGACTAAACAACAAACCATGCACTATCTTTTGGAGCTTTAAATTCAATGGACAATTCAATTGGCTGATAACCACTTAATAATAAGTTTTGAACTTGCAAAACAAGCTATAAAAATTGTGCCAAAAGAATGGATTGGAGTGCATACATTGATGGGAAAAAAAAATCATAAATAACAACATGAAACAATAGAAAACAAAAGCCTTGATTGAAAAGCTTGAAAAATTGATCAAAATAAAACAAAAATACTAATCAACTATTACGTTGATTATTTTTTAAGGCTTTATGTGATTCCAAAATACAACCACACATGTTGAAGATTTATACTTTCAAAGGATGTGCACAAGCATAGAAAATTTGTAGAGCCAAAAACCAAGGAATGACCATGAACTTATGTGACATTTATTTATTTATTTTTGGTTATTACTATTATGATTTAATGAAAACCTCTTTACTGTTCACAATCAATTCCAATAGTTATGTTGTAGGATTGACAATGTATTTCAAGCATTACTTGTTTCTGGATAACTAATTATAATTCAAATGATCAATGTTGAAATTGAATGTTATAAAAAAAATAGAAGCAAGGAGTGAATACCTAGTGAATTATAGATAGGTAGAGGTTAGAAAAAACATTGAAAGTAATACACATAAATACATTTCGTGAAATTTTCAATGAGTCAAACTATTAACCTTGTGGTATTGGCTCTTTTTTATTCATGTTCAACCTATTATAACAGATGCACCCAAAAGTTTATACGTTAGAAATATATTTATTTCAACAACAATGTGAAAAAAAAACACAAACAACATTCATACCAATATGTTGGTGAGATTGGACACACACACAAAAGAAGTATATAACACATGGGAGGTGTGCAAGCTTTGGCTACTAGAGTTCCTTTGATGATCTCTTGCTTGCTAGCTAATGATGCATGAGATCTTAAAGATCATGAATTGAATACAACACATGCCTTTTGTTGCAAGGTCCAATGTGCTCTACCTATGCCACCTTTGCCAAAATGAGAATATAGTAAAATGTGAAATAGGAGTTAGAAATGAGAATGTGTTGTTTATTTCATCGAAGAAGATTGATTGCTAGAATAAGAATAGAAGGAAGGTCACAAGCGTTGATTATGTCAACATGTGTTAAAGGTTGAAATTGATGCATTACACTAAAGGTTGTTGTAAGTGATTGCATTGATTGTGACAAGAGTTTGGTGTGGGTTGAATAAATGAAAATCATTCCAAATTGCATTGAAATTATGTGTATGATGTTATGTCAAAGATCATTTTGCACTATGTTGAATTAATTGAAATCACTGTGTCAATTGTGTTTGAAAGTTTTGTAACTAAAAAATACACATGTGAGTGGATCTATAAGAAAAGAATGAATTACAAGCATAAAGCAAAATGAGAATGCAAAAAGACAAAAAGGAAAAGCGAATGGAAATGAGAAGGTGAAACTTCACTGAAGAAGATTGACTTGTGTGACTCAACTATTGAAACATAAGTAGAAGGAAGGTTTTAAGCATTTATCATTGTGTCAAATTGTGTTCAAAAGCTTTGCAATTTTAGAATACTCACACAAACAAAGATATGCAAGAAAATACAAACATATAGTAGAATGAAAATGCAAGCAAACAAAAAGGAAAATAAAATGAAGATGAGAAGGTAATGTTTACCTTGTGATGATAACATTTTTTCTTGAACACTTTTAAGGTATTACTAATTTTTAAAAGGCTAGCCTTAGTTTATATGTGATCTATGAATGGTGTAGCATCCCAATAATAGTTATTAGTGGGTGCCCGTGACCTTCGGCCACTGTGAAGTCCCCCGGAAACTTTTAACTTTTTTATTATTTTATTTTTATGTGTTTTTTATTTTTATTATTATTTTGTGATCATCCAGCTGGACGAACATTTCATCCATCCCCTTAATTGGGACGGATAGTAGCTAAAAGAAAGAAAGCTTCCCCAAAATCTGTCTCGTCATCAAGCTGGACGGTCATTTCATCCATCCCCTTAATCGGGACGGACAATAGCTAAAAGAAAAAAAGCTTCCCCAAAATTTGTCCCGTCATCAAGCCGGACGGACATTTCATCCATCCCCTTAATTGGGACGAACAGTAGCTAAAAGAAAAAAAAGGTAGTCTTGGTCAATACAAAAATAAATAAAAATTGATTATGGGCTGTCCAAGGCCTAAATATTTTTTTTCTGGTCTACCAAATCTTTTGCCTCAAAAAATCAGACTGCCCCTGATTTCTTTTTTCTTTGGAGTCAGTTACATCTGGGGAAGCTCCACAAGGAATTGTTGCTTTTTTAGGCGTAACTGAAAATGACTTGCTGTGGGCGAGTGTCTGCCCTAGCCGCCCTAGAAGAATTTTTCAGGCACTGCCCACACAGACAGACAAACATCACTGTTGCTTTAATATATAAGATTGCATCATAAGATGACAATAACCCAAACTAACTTAATTTTGTTTAGTTTTGTCAACTTTTTCCTTTGTTTTTCCCCCTTAACCCTAAGTGTGAATTGACCTCTATAAACATTACAATATTTCCTAGCATATGTAACTATTCAAATATAAAAAAATGAATAAACATTCACTTAGAGATTAAATCAAAACTAGGAAACTAAATAATGTGAACACATGACTACAATTTAAACATTCACAATCCACTTGGACAATCCTAAATAACAAAATTGACCAATTTCTCCAAAACATATTAAGAATAAAACTAATGGGGCCATATAAAAAGACAATTAAAATAAAATGAAAAAAAATTTCAATCTATTCATATGAGTAAAAATATCGAAAGGTGATAATTTTGGTGACTCTTATATGCAAACCTTATACCAAATTACCCATTGAGAATAATAAGAATAATAACAAGTTTTGGCACATTGCAAACATAGATTTTTGTTTTGGAATTTGTTATATGAAAAAAATTGGTGAATGTCTCTTCAAAAAATATTAGTTGAAGTTATTTTTTGAACAAAAAATTTCTCAAATTTTGACCCAAAAAAATCACGAATGTGTATTGGCATTATGAATAGGAATTATATTACACAACTTGGGCTCTACATTGATTGACTTTTGTGAAAAATTAAAATTTCATTTGAATGCAAATATTGAATGACATTGTAGGCATCTTGAATTGAATTGAATTAAATTCTACATTAGCTTTAACTAAATTAAATTAAGATATAACTAAATGTTTAATATTGAATGGAATTAAAATTAAATTAAATTAAATTAAATTAAAATTTCAGTCGAACAATTGAATTAAGATTGAATTGAATTGAATTGAATTCAAATTCAATTAAAAAGAAATGAGATGCAAATATGTGACTTCGGGGTCCAGTTTTTTTTATTAAATTTTTTTTTCCCTCATGATACCCAAAGGGTATATTGGCAAGTACCCATTGAATATCAAAGAAAAAAATTGAAAAAAATTAATAAAAATAAACCCACCCCCCTACCCCCCCCCACCACCAAA
>Ga0209611_10006637_pt1 | contig 18845 bp, 13 predicted proteins | sample S1TSphgellanicum_3_FD_187693 | JGI IMG/M metagenome (GOLD analysis project Ga0209611, IMG submission 187693) | Host-associated microbial communities from peat moss isolated from Minnesota, USA - S1T2_Fc - Sphagnum magellanicum MG (SPAdes) (version 2) | ecosystem: Host-associated > Plants > Peat... | reverse complement strand
ATTATGAAAACTCAAGTATTTCACCATACAAAAATATAGTCTTCAAAAAATCCTCTAAAAGACTCTAAAAGAAACCAAAATCCTTCAAGATATTATAACTCTATAATAGCTAATCTCAAGTTTCAACACAAGCCAAAAAATGTCATCTTTCAAAGAACCTCATATAAAACCTATTATTATTACCTAGGAGCCAAAATCCCTTAAGCTACTATACTCCATAATGAATCTAAACACAATATCCTTGCCTTGGTAGGCAACGCCAACAACAAAGACTCTAGCATTTTGTTAGGATATATATAAATATATATATATATGGATCATACAGCGTTTCAAATTTCAGTATCAAAAACTCCAAAAAAATTAGACCTGCTTGTACTCAATTTCAATGTCAAAGTAGCACCTCTAGTTACCAAATTACTTGGTTTTTGTGTGGTAATAACTAGTGTTGTCCATTTCTTGATTCAATGACCACTTCACACTAGGCTATGGTAGTGGAGACTAGAGACAAACAAAGAGATGTGTGAATTTACTGCAGTAGTACACACACACACACACATACACACATACACACAAAAGTTTATTAAACAAAACTTTAGCAGCTTGTACAATAAACAAAATTTACAATACAAAATGGATAATAATATAATGTACAATATAACTTGGTAGCAGCCTTTTTTTTAATTGATGAGACTTCGCCAAAAAGCTAAATGAAATGAAAAAAAATTCAAAAATAAAGTAATTATTATGGAGGTTTTCAATTGTCAGAATTGATTTTTAAAAAAAAGTAAAAATGGCCAGATTTCTTACACTTGGTTTTCAGTGTATAGCCAGAATATAGTTCAGGATGATTAAAGATTTATATTTCATGATATCTGGTGTTTACAGCCAGATTTGGTTAAATCTTCTTAGGGATGATTGCCATTTTTTCTACAGCTTCCTATGGACAATAGCCAATTTGGCTACAAACAAAAAAAACACTACTAGGTAGCCAATATTAATAAAGGTGTACAATACAGTACAATACAATAAAATACAATAAAATACAATACAGGTAAATTATGAATACAAGAACTAATACTACGTAGAGAGACAAAGAAGAATTTGAGATGGGTAAATTCTTCCAATATTCCCATCCCTAGAAAGTAAGTACATACAGTAACTCATCACTGGCACAGGCACGCGGCTGCTGCACACTGTCCGTCTGCCTGCCTGCTTGCCTGTCTGTTCCAACTGGTCAGGCAAACTGCCAATCCTCCTGCCTGTTACATCTTCCAACTGGTCAGGCAAACTGCCAATCCTCCTGCCTGTTACATCTTCCAACTGGTCAAGCAAACTGCCAACAATCCTGCCTGCTGCACTGCAATCTCCCCCACCATCTTCCTACCTTCCCTTGTTGTCCACTTGCTAGCTAGCCAGCCAGCCAGCCAGCCAGCCTCTTGCTCTCTGCATGTACAGCTTTGCTTGCTCTCGATCAGCCCAGCTTCTTCTCCTTCCTATCGACTCACCAGCTCTCCAAGGCTTTTGTACATGATCTAGCTAGCAGCCTTGGCTTGGTGAAGAACTTGTACTCTTCAGCTCTAGATCAGCTCAAGCTGCTCCTGCACTGCTTTAGACTGATCATCAGTAGCAACCTTCACATTCGCTGCAGCTGCTGCAACCCATTCTCTGAACCAGTTGCTACTTGATCTATCTTGAGCTCAGTAGCAGCTGCTGATTGATCAATCAAAAAAAGCATCAACTTGGCTGCAAGGTAATAACTACTATTCCATGATCCGCTCAAATCAACTGCTTATGGGTGTGTTTAAGCAACATTGCTAGCAGCTGAGCAGCTTTTGTACACATCTCTGGTAGAATAATATATGAGTATTTGTGATTTGTTCTGAGATTTGTTTGAGGTTGTAATTTGTTGGAGGTTCATTACAGCGGCTAGGCTAGCATGAATGAGTGAGTAAGTACTAGCTCGGAGGTTTTTATGTGAGCGATGATCTAGTAGTGAGAAGCTAGCTAGATTGTAGGTTTTTTCTTTTCTTCTTTTGAGCTAGGTTTTGAACCACTGTTTGAAGCTTTGAGGTTTTATGAGAGCCTTTTTGAGGTTTGAGTGCATCTGAGTTCATGAGCTCTACTGCATGAGGTGGGTAACAGCTGCTGAGCTCTTTGAGCTTTTCATTGTGTAGAGAGTTAATGTAAGTTTCTTCCGGCTTCTTCTTCTCGGTTGTAATATTATGTTTGAGCTTTGATCACCTGGAGCCTGCTGGAAGAGCTGTACTAGTATTCTTTTGCAGTGTCATGAATGCCCAAGCTTTAGTGTATATTGAGCTTTGGAAGCGTACTGCAGGAGACGTTTGTGGAGGCGCGAGATCACTGACTCTTGGACTACCATCGATCACAAGCTAGCTAGCTAGCTAGCTGCGGATCATACCATCCGGGGTGAGTGTTTTTTTGTTTCCCTGTCTAGAATTGCTAGTGCAGTCTCTTGTGAAGCTCATGTTGTGATCATATTCTTCTGGATGCTGACCACCGAGTTCCTGAATGCATCAGAGCAGCCGGTGGAACACCAGCTCTAAATAAATGCAGCTAGCTAGTTTGTTTCAGCTGGTACTAAAGCAGCTCGATGCTGCCGGCATGCATCAACCAGCTTTGGGCATCAGTACTTCTTAGCATTCACGTGTAGCTAGGTGCGCGGTTATATCCCCATTCCCTGCATTGCGAAATGTGACAAGTCCCGAGGAAAACAGATCAAGCATATATACATTGATGCAATAGTAGGGCGGCAGGGATTCAAGCCAGTTATAGCTAGGTTCCCTCTCGAGTGCAGCAGCAGCAGCTATGGGGTGGTTTCAAATCCCATAGCTGCTGCTGCTGCAGAAAGCTCAAGAGCTGTTATAGTGAACCCAGAGCCTGCTGCATGTTCATGTGGGGACACACATGAATCTCCGGTTTTCGCCTGTCACAAAAGCACATGATGCATGTGCACATCTTCCAGAAAGGGAAGAGGACCAGCTAGCTTTGTTGGAAGCTTACACTCGTTCGGTCAATCAGGCAGATCATATGGACCAGATCGTGCAGCCTCAAGATTGTTCGTGTCTAGCTCACATGAGCTAACAGTAGGATTACAAAACAAGACCAGATCTCTGGACTGAATGCACTGGAATGAGTGCATTCAGGATCCCTTCATTCAGTTGCAAGAGAATATGCATGTACTAGTTTTTATCTTGAGCTCTGAACTTGTGCCTCCTGATCAGCACAGCTGGGGCACAGGTCTGCTCGAGGCTTTGTTTTCTTACTTACCAGCTGCTCCAAGCTGGGTGCTTGCTCAAGGAGTGTTTTTTTTTCTTCAGTTACCAGCTGGTGCAAGGGTGCTTGCTGTTCGGTAGATTACAGATCAAGCTTGCAGAGAATCTAGACCTTGCAAATGTTTGGGGAAAAAAATTGTGGATTATTGGAATCCTGCGTGGGCGCTTTCCAGGCCTAGAGCTCGCCAAATACTGCACAGTATCTTTTGGGCCTGCGTGCAAGCTAGTGGGTGAAAGCATGGTAAAGTATACAGAGAAAGTAGTCTAACGTGAAAAAAAATTTGGGGTTTTTGGCTAACATATTGCACCAAAAATCAACTCATTGAAGCTCAATGAATAGCTATAAAAATCTGGTGGAGAATTCACATGTACATATTGCAGTTGCATGAGTGTAAGCGCAGCTCCACTGGTGCTCAGTATGTGGCTGTACAAAAGAAAATTGAGTGAAGAAAAGTCAAAACATGCCAGTTTGGCTCAGCAAAATGGTTTTGGCCCAGCATTTTTGCACAGGATGCTGAGGCTGGTAAAAGGCACAGCAAAGCCCAACACCTGCTGTTGATTGGCTAGATAGTTTGATTGGTCGGTTTGGTTGCTATTACTAGTCTCCCACCTATTTGCAGTCCCAGTTTTAGTTTTATTGATAGGGTTGGGAAAAAGGTAAATAACTGAACTTTAGGACAGTTTTTGGGATGGTGGACATGGAAATGTGATGTCGAAAACTGTGTTTGTTATGGATGACAGGAGGTGGACATCATGGCTACTGCTATTAGGTCCTTCAACAGATTGGTGCTATGTCTTGCAAGCATCCTTTTCATATTTACCCAGCAATCAAGTGCCAAAACACTTGATGTCGGTGGCGCATTGGGATGGACTGATTTCGATACTGCCATATCTGCTGCACCCAATTATGATATATGGTCCTCTGAACACACCATCAACGTTGGTGATGTCTTAGGTCAGTACTTGAGCTTATCCAATCTGAGCTACTACCAGACCAATTGCAAGAGCTTGAAACAAGCATGAAGCAGAATAGTATGTTCATGGTTCCTTAATGCTTCACTATTGGCATCTATCGGTCTTCTATATCCCACATCCAAGTTTAGTTATTTACCTTTTTCCCACAAAGTTATCTGGAATAACTCAGCAATGTCATGAGCCAAGAAGGCTAGTATTATAGAGAGTATTTTTTTTTCCACTCATCACTCGTAAGCTTGTCAAGCTCATCTCTCAGTTTTTCTTTTTCCTTGCAAGATTGATCTCAGACCGGATGACTTTTGTTGCACTGTTTGCAGTTTTCTCATTTCCAGCAGGCTACCAGAATGTCTACTTGATGTCAAGCAAATCAGCTCACGACAGCTGTGACTTCTCACAAGCCACTGAACTTGATGCAGGAAATGCTGGCACCTATGCTGTAAGTAATTTCATGTCATTTGCAATCCAACAGTCAATGCAGCTATTGTTCAAAATGTGTGTGATTTTTTCAATTATTGCATGACCAGCTTCTTAGTACCCACAAGCAAGTTCAGGTACCTTTAGGAGGGGATTGATTCATGATCACAGACTTTCTGATTCCCATAAACAAATGAAGTGCTGGAAGTTCATGAGAGTTTTTTGTGGGGGTGAATCATGTGTTGCAGTGGAGGGCAACCAAAAAGGGAACTTACTATTTCTCCTGCAACAAATTTGTTGAGGGTCTAGGAACACACTGTGAAGCTGGTCAGAAATTGGAGATCACAGTGACTGCAGGATCAACACAGGGCAGCAGCAGCAGCAGCAGCAGTCTTACAGCAGCAGAGATCAAGCCTGTGAGTTACTTGGAGCAGAGATTCTCTCGGTACATGTTCGAGAGCCTTGCTCTAGCACCCGCAGTTGCTCCTGTTTCCTCTCCAGTTCCTGTCCCTGTGGGAGCCCCAGTACCTTCTGTTGCAGGACCAGTGTTGGCTCCTACCCCAAGCCCAACGCTTTTACCAATAGCCAGCCCACCAGCACCCCCTTCTGCACCAACCACTGCACCTGCAAGTGCTCCTGGAAAGGTACTACCCATCTTTCTCCTCAAAGTCCATGATTTAGCCAAAAAGAAATTCCTTTTGTTTTTTTGCTTTTGTTGATGAAAATTTGCATCATATTTCAAACTTCAGAATTTTTTTTGATGAGACCCAATGTTGTATTTTGGCCTGGACAGGGTGCTGGAGACAAGGTGAGTGCAGGAGACAAGGTGAGTGCACAGGCATTAGCTGGAGTCCTGACAGCTACATTGGCTCTTGTGGCCCTTTGGTTGTAAAACACCAAAAGACCAACCAAATCACACACACCCAAGTTGCTGTTGCTGTTGCTGTTACTGTGTGCACACATTGTCCAGATGGTCATCATTCCAACAAGCCTAAATCCAAGGAGTGATTTCAAGAGAGGTTTATGCCAATGGGCGTTTTTGTTTCAGTCCACAGGCAGATTTAAATTTTTTTATGCTCTTATTATGTACTACATAGGTGTAGTTGATTGTTGTTGTTTTTCTTTTTTTTTCTGTATCCGTATTCTTACTTCTTCCAGCATAGATTACCCACATCTAATTTGCCATAAAAAATGCACATGTGAAGGCCATTTGCTTCATGTGATTGCTGGTTTAGAAATATGATAGCTGTAGCTTCTTCTTCTTCTTCTTCTTCTTCTTTCATTCATTTGTTATGTGTTCTGTTCTGTCTGCATACGTGACAATCAGTAGTAGACTCGGAGCTGTAGTTTTCTCTAATTTTGGTCTCACCAAACTTGAATAAGGCATTATAGTCTTCTCTCAAGTTCCATAGATTTGCTTCACAAACTCAGCATCTCCCCCAAGGTTTTTTTTACTAGAGACTTGTGTCCATCAATCCAGCTGTTGAACATGACAGTATTGCAAGAATGCTGGGTGAATAATTTTTGTGCTCAAATAAAGTTTTTGCCAATTTGACACCACATGAATTTTACAAGGAGAATGAAATTACTTAACAGATCCTAAACCCTGAATCTGCCATCATTCTGTCAAAGCCAAGTTTACTCTTGTGTGCAACTAGATCTGGAATTTTTTTTTGTATAATTTTACCTAGTTGTGCTTCTTGTGTTTGGTTTTGCATTTCATAGTGTATAAATATTGTGAGGAGTTTTATTTGCCCTTCTCAACCACAAGGTTTCTTATGAGTGCTGTATTTTCTTGATAAGAAGTTGGCTTGACAACATAAATTAGTTAATGAAATATGACTTTCCATAGTGAGTGGATTTTTCTTAAGTTTTAAAAAATGAGGTTTATCCCCATATATGATGGGTTTAAAGGTCTACGATGAGAGCATATATATATATATATATATATCTAGACATGTTACACTTTGCTCCCATGATTGCCTTATGATGGCACTCGTTAAGTGATTGTCACTCTCTATACACTATGTCCATTTTGGAAGCTTACCAAAATCATATGAGTTTAGAGCCTTTGGGATTTTTGTTACCCTAAAACTTTGAACCTTGATTTGTTGCTTGAAGGGTGTCTTTGATCCAAAACATGCCTCATCAATAACCTAGTCAAAGTCACTTTGTCCACAAGATTTTCAGATCAAATACGGGTGGGTGTTAAATTTTCAATAACTCTTACTTCCATCGAGTTAAATATAGGGTATTAGGAGATGACAAACATCCAACATTTGTATGAAGCAAGCTATAGGAAAAACTAATATTCACACAACACTAGTCAAAACCAAAAGGCGGCCTTGATTTGTCCTTAACACAATATATCATATCTGAAGACCTTGAATCAGATGTCATTTCAAGTACAAGACAATGGAAAGCCTTTTTTTGGAACATTACGGAATTGCAATTCTCAATTTCAACTTCAAATTAACTACAACAAGCAATCGTTTCAACCTAGAAAAAAGGTCACAGCTAATTGGAATCCAAAACTATTTTGAATCAAAGTAATCATCCTCACTATATATGCTTTGTATATTTGTATCTGTGCTTTCTAGTTGTGTTTTTGTCTCTTGTACCTAGAATACAAGTACCAGTATATGTTGTTGCAGTAAAGTGTATGTTCTGATTTCTTCAATGCACCATGATTGTGCTCACTGTAGATTTAATTTTTTCTCAAGATTCCGACAAATAATACTACCAATTGAATGTTGATTCCAGTAAGTCCAAGTATTGAGCTCAATATCTTATAGTTGGATAGGAGGCTAATATGGTCGTTCATATCATTTTCTATACCATGTTACATACCAGCCAACAAAATGTACATACATGTGCCGATCACTAGTTTACACCATCGTTGTACACACACATGTAATTTTCATGACCATCAATTTTAGGATGTTGAAGCCATAATTTTGAAACGTTCATAATTATCAATTGAGATAATAACAACAACCAACTATAAATATATTCATATTGCCATAAGTTGCAAACTCAATTGGGAACTCTTTTTTAGTGTAGGTTTTACTTCAAATGTATGTAAAATGTTAGTTTACCAAATAATTTTATTACAACTTGCTTGTAACATCTAGATATGTGCCAAAACTTGATGAATAGATAATCCATTTATGGGTCCATGTTTGTAATTTAATTAAGTAATTAATACCCAACTTCTAATATGTTCATTAATGGTGAATGGTGAAAGTGCACTAAGAGGGTCCAAATGACATATAACAAATAAATGTGTTTACTTCGCATTTAGGACTATTGTTTTTTTTGGGGTCCTTTTTGCCAAAAAAACATGTTTTCGTAAAAAAGAATTTTCAAATGAAATGTTTTGAAACTTTTTATATATTGTATTTATAGTTGCTTCAATATGTCATATGTTTTTTTACTGTCAAATTTGGAAAAATGTGAAATTTAAAAGTGCATAAATTTTGTTAGATTTTGTGTTTCATCTTGAAAATTTGTTATAATTTCAAATCATACCAAAACATGTTAACATTTTAAAGTTTAATTCTTTTATGTTATAAGCTACAAGTTTTCTTTAAACAACATATACATTACATCACATTTACATGTCGAAAAAGACTCATGAACTTTTTTTAAACCTTAATTTTTGATAAACACAAAATAAAAAAAATATGAAAATTTGAATTTTTTTTAGATGTTTTTAATAGTACCTTATTAATATAAAAAAGTTGAGGATGAAATAAATTGTATTATGAAAATAAAGGGCCCTTTACAAAAGTAGTGTCATGGAATGAAGTTGTTAAACATCCTTTATTCAAACCAAACTTTGATATTGAAATTTTGTTTGATTCATTTTAAATTTTTCTATGTCCATATTATTCAATAAGAAAAATAATTAAAGTGGCACCACATAGACAAATGTAACAAGAATTACAAAAAAATTAATGTTTTGACATCAATTTTGGTTCATTTGAACTCTTTTGCACCAAAGAAGGAATCATTTTTTATTTAAAAAATAATAATACATAAATACATAGTAAATTAAAATCTTGATGGTCATCTTTTGATTATTTTAAACACAAGAAAAAAATGACAATATTTTGAAATTCAAAATTCATTTTGAGTCAAAATTAATCTTGATCCAATAGTTTGATGAAATGAATTGAATAAAATCAATTTATATAGAATAAATAATTTACATTTTTTTATGGCCACAGGGACTCTCATGTTTATCATTCATGAAACATTGTCACACAAAATAATAATAATAATAAAATTGCAATGCCCATGTATTAAATCTCTTCCTTTTTCATATGCTAGTGATTTTTTCCTATAAAAAAAGATTATTAAACATATATTGTTACAAAAGTACAATAACACATTTTTTGAATGAAATTTCATGCAAATTTTTTTATTTTTTAAGTGGTCCTAGATTTAATTGATGTATATCAATATCATTCACCATAAAAAAAATTCATCCAAAAATTTCATTCACAACCTTAGTTTTGAAATACATACTCTACTAAAATGTGATTTTCATGATTGCAAAAGTATGAATATAGTCTAGTCAAAGTTGTTGTTTATGTCATTTTCGTAATCACTTATGTCAAAATGACATAAACAATGGGTCCTATTCAACTGCCTGGTCATATGAGTGTAGTCATGAAACTCATGTTTTAGAATAGTGATATATGCAACTTTTAAACTCTTTTACAAATATTATTTTGTCACAAATATGTTTCATACATTCAAATTCTTCAATGTTGATTTTTTTTAAAAAATTGACTAGATTAAATTTAAAACTAATCAAATATATTTAAAACAAGCAAAAATAATTCAATATTTAATGTCCATATATTACCCCAAAAATTAATTGTAAAAAATTATACTTGTGATTATAGCAACAAACTTTAAGGGAATATGTTCCCAAACCCTTGAATGTATAATTATCTTAAAAAGAAAAAGAAAACCCTTGAATATTTGCATACATATAACATAATACCTTGTGGAAATGCACAATAACCCCAACCTTAGGGCCATATGTCTAAGTATAGGGTTGCTACTTTCTATTTTCACTAGAAATGAACCTTAACCATAGGGGCATATGTTTAATCATAAGACATTATTAGACCAAAATGGTGGCATGATAATACACCACATGTCTTAAGGAAATTAAGCAAATGGGGGGCCCAACAAGACAAGGAAATGAACAAACTTCAACAAGCTTAATCATTATCAACCTTTTTTTTGGCGAATTGGCATAGATTTTCTAGTTGGGTTGGGGAGGTGTAATGTTGTCAATAGGTGTTTACAATCATATTTTGCCATGAATGTGACTAGATGAAAGTCAAGGTTACCAAACCACACCCACAATATCCACTTATGTTACTAGGATGATGTGTGTTATAATGAGCCCAATTGTTCTTGTAACCTTAATTATCATTGCCATTAATGGCTCCTCAAAGTCCCCTCTAGAACCATTTTGCATTCAATTTGAAACCTCCGTCACTAACCTTTGAATCCTAGACTACAAAATTTGAAGTTGGGATCACTAGACGTTCAACCATTGTTAAACTTTCAATGATGTTTTAGTTGCCTTTTCTTTGTGCCCACAAATTATGCTATACTTACCTTTTGCATTGTGGATTTGGACACATTTTAGTTGTTTGACCAGCTTTCAAAGCATGGAAAAAGGAAATTGTTTGGCATTGTGGAGGTTATAATTTTTGATGGAATGGCATTCACATGGCTCAAAGTGTGTGGACCTTTTTTTATGTGCTAGGAACTTTGAACTTTCAATTATTATTTAGGATTTTTTATTACAATTTGTAAGCTTCCCAAACCCAATTCCTTTTTTTTCAAGTCCTAGTGGAACTTTCAAACATCAAAAATTCTTTCTACATTTTCCTTGTGGTTTCATTGATTGGAAGTTGTCTCATCAAGTTCACATTCAAAAGTTTTCTTGTCAATTTCATGTTGATCATCATTGTGTTTCGCAAAATTCATAACTAGAAGACATTGATTTTTTGTGTTCATGTTGTTAACCATGGTGAATCAAGGTTTGAACTTCGTTTCTTGCATTTTCGGAAAATTTTCCATTTGTAAATGCTTCCAAGGTCTATCACATTGTCATCATTAATCTTTTAATACTTCAATCTTGAAATTCTAGTTAACCTATTTCCTTGTGTCTAATTCCACCATGTTTCCAAGGTTTGATATGTTTTCTACTAGTTCAAAGTTGCTTCTTAGAGGAGCATGGCCTCCTTCCCTTAATTATGTAAATTGTCATTTCATGATAAAAAATGCACAAGATGATTTACAAACCCCTCATTCCCTATTCGGTGTGCTTAAAATCCTTCCCAAAACACCTCCTTCCAACTTTGACTTGCATGTCTAATCCATTTCAAATCCATAGACCTTGAACAAATCATGTCATATTCACAATTTGACCTACCTTGTAATGTTGAGTTGTCTAATTCATTATCTAACCCAACTTTGAAAAAGGAAAAGGATGGGAAGAAGCTTGAAAAGTCTTTTGACAACACATGAAAGTTTTAGATTGAGTTGGTAGTAAGGTGAATTCACAATAAAACAGCCAATTTCAAAATTTGTGATTGGTGTTTAATAATTCATATTTTAAAGTCATAATTTAAGTTGATGTTAATTTTTTTGAATTTTCTTATGCCACAATACTCATAATATATCATTGGAACATGTGAATAAATTTGAAAATAAATTTAATGAATAAAATATATCATTTAAAAAAAATATTGTAACCATTAGTTTTCTTTCTTAAAATGACTTGAAAATATTTGAAATTGAATCTTTTGGCAAAGTTTTAATATAAACCTTAACATAATTATTTTTAAAAAAATTGAAGGTTTTTTCAAGAATTAAAGGTTTCTTCAAGAATATTCCATATCAAAAAATCAGTTTAAAGTAATCAAATGGGTGGGTACTAGTCATTTTATTATGAACTTACCCAAGAAAGCTGCCATGGGTTTAGGGTTTAATGTCAAATGGTGCATTTAATATTCATAATGTGAGGTGTAGGGTCTATTGTTTGATTGAAAAAAAAAAGATTATTGGTTGCAAATGGGACACTTTAAATAAGCATCAAGGTCATAAAATTGATCATTGCAATTTGGGGTTTGCCTGAGCTTGAGGTGAAGAAGGGTGGGGGAATGCATGTTGTGAAGGATGGTGCACACTTGAGAAACATGCAGTTGTATGTTTAAAGGGGCCCTAAGTTAGTTCTAGTCCAAGTGATGCAACTTGTAGGTGTTCATGGAATCAAAAAGTTGTTCAAATGAAAACCTTGTTTCATGCTCTTGCACATGGTCGGCCCATGTTGTTGTGTGATTTTATGTATGCACTATTTGTTAACCTAAGAATCCCAAACAATCTTCCATGCATTAATGTGATATAACCAATTGGATTCTCATTTAATTCATGTACTTTGTAATTCATAGAATTATTTTATGACAAGGTTACAACCATTGATAACAAGTCTTAGATTTGTGTGCATGTGTATGTGCTTGATTGTTGGACTAAAGTACTTATTTTGGTCCATGTTGACATGGTGTTGATGGATCAAGTTCTAACATTTCATTGAAATGATTTATGAATGCATTGTTAAAAGGTTAGGGCTAATTAAGGAGAATATGTCCAAGAAGTTCTTGTGCTTTAAAGTAGATGGGGTGAATGTGTTTTAGGGTGGAAGAATAGGAATTACCAAACAAATCAAAGATGTCTGGACACCCTTTTCTATGGGTATTCATTGTGTTGTTCATAAAATTAACTTGGTAGTCCAATCATTGGTGAATTTGACTTTCATTGCACAAATTGAGATGTTCATGATGAACATGTATGGTTAGTTTAGTCATTCATCAAAACAACATTTGAAGTTTCAAAATTGGCTCAAATCTTCAAAGTCAAAGGGAATAAAATTATGAAGAATGTGAAAGCCAAATGGATGTCCATGTTGGAACCTCTCAAAAGAATCTTGATAAATATCATCCTTTGCTTATGGTGATGCAAGTTTATTCTAATTTAGTCCAAGTTGCAAAGGTGGAGCTTATTAGTCCATTTGTTAAAATTTCAAGGTTTAAAACATAGGAAATATTATTCGTGTGATTCTTCAATATCGTTGTAATATCATATATATGAATAAAAAGTATGTTCATATTGATCATGAAAAAAAAAAAAATTTATAAGTTCAATGTATTAAAGCTTATTTTATGACTATCTTCCAAATTGTTACAAGGATTTTGGGTTATCTACTTTACCATATTTACACCCAAGTCCATTTTCATTTTCATAGCTCAATGGTAGAGACCTAATTCATTTGCAATGACCAATTCATTTACAAAGGTTTCTTTTTCATTTTCATTCAAATTCAATGGTAGATTAAGCCTAGTTCATTTGTAAAAGCCCAAAATTTCTTTGTGTTGTTTGTTGTATGGAAGAACCAAAAAGCATAATAGACCTTTCAATTGTTTATGAAGTGGCATAACCAAAATGTTTAATGGTTTGGTAGATTTTCCCTTGGATTGTTTGTTCAATGGTTAAGGAAGAAAACTTGAATGGTTCAACATAGTAATATTAAAGAAAATTAAATATTTTAAAAAGGATTTTTTCAAAAGATTCCAAAAAGACTATTGATTAAGGGGGCATTGTTGGCTTAGAATGCTTGAACTCAAGAATATTGTTTCTATTTGCCAATGCAAAATATCATTTATGGTGCTCAATAGAGTTTTTTTTAATATTCTTTTGAAGTAAAGATGGAGCTTATATAAGTTGTATGAACTCAACCCCTTTCATTTCTTTTATATTTTTTGATGCAATTTCCAACCATGGATGGTTCTATGATTTAATAAATGGTAGACTTTTGAGGTTGTTGAAGGATTAATTAATGAATTGGATGTTCAATTTCTTGAACAATTAATTTTTGATACCATGGGATTATTATTCAAAATATTATTTGCATGCAAAAAGATAGATGACATTTCCTTGAAAATTGGATGTCCTTGAAAGATTTTATTGCACATTATGTCCATGTGGACAATCTAAGGATGGGAAATGTACTCCTATGGTTTTTTCCATTCTTTTAGTGTGGGATTTGGATGCTCAATAAGGTCTTTTCAAGTTGACAATGAAGTGAAATGTTATTTGAGCCATGGCTATAGTTATGGCCCTTGTAGCTAACAATGTTAATTCATTCATTACTAATCCTTTCATGCATTTGTGGAATGTGATCCATGCACCAAAATTGTTAAACCACTTTTGGACTACTTAAAATTAGCATAAATTACCATGGTTCATGTTGTTGGTTTTGTTAAAAATAAAACAATGTTTGAATTCAATTTTTTTTTACAGAACAAAATGCATAACTACATGACCTTTCATTTGTAGGTTGTTATTGTTATGTATTCATAGAAGTTCTTTGTGTGCATGAAAATTTTCCATACCAAGTTGCTTATGACATGTGGTTATAAGATGTTCAAATTGTGCGTGGCCAAGGCCAATATGCCTGAATTTTGAAAGATGAAACTATGTTTATGCCTCTTGTTTTGATGATATGAATAGGGGTTTGAGGTGGGCAATGCTTGGAAAAAGACATTGTTGGTAGTAACTCCACTTCAACCATTACAAGGAATTTGCATATTGGTGATTAGTAGTTGTTTAAATCATAAATGATTATTTTAATTGTAAATTCTTCTAGTTGTTTTCAACAAGTCACATAAAATTTTCGTTGTAAACAACATAACATGACATTTGATCAAAACAATAATTGCATCAAGGTGTAATTAACAAATGTTTGATGCAACTAACATCTAGCTAATGTGACATAATCATTTATAACTAGTTTTTACAACTAAAATTTGCAATTGCATATGTTTACATGACATAGTCATTTGTTGTTAAAATGTGGGGATGCCTAAGTTTTTTGACCACTAAAATATTGAAACATGGCAAGTTTCAAGTTGAGCAATTGGTACCATGTGACTTACCTAGGCTAGCCTAAACTAGGCCACCTAGTTTATTTAGCCTAGGGTTCCTAGGCTAAATGGCCTAACCAACCTAGCTTAGGTCAACTGTCACCTAGGTTAAAAACATGGGCTATGAAGCTTAAGTGGTTTTAACTAAACACCTTGGCCTAAAATAGGCACCTAAACTACCTAGCCTAAATTAAAGTAAGTAGGTTGTAATAATAAAGATTAGATCCCTTGACTTTCATATTGAAGGACAAAATGCTTACCATTACACTAAATTGTTTTTATGTAGTATGAAATTGAATCACATGTTAATAAACATTTTTATTAACCTACTTAAATGACTTATTCAACTTACCTTATGCTATATAAACTACCCAAGGGCTTGCCGAAAGGATGTTTAACTACCTAACTCGAATACCTGAAGATTGCTTAAGTTACCTAAGTTTCTTATGAGCCTCTTTAGAGGCTACCTAGATTAATTAAGGTACCTATGGGTATACCTAGGGATTGCCTAGGTTAACTAGGCTACCTAGGGACTTCCTAAGGGCATCCAAAGGGCTGTTGAGATTAATTAGCTCGTACCTAGGTTATTTTAGTGTTACTTAGGGCCTACTTAGAGTTCTTAGGGATTGCCTAGGCTACCTAAAACCTAGGAACGTATTTAAAGGCCACTTAAGTTATTTAAGGATTATTAATGGGTTGCCTAACCTACTTATGTTATTTATAAGGCTACCTTTATAAGGGGTTACCAAGGCTATTTAAAAGCTATGTATTTGGGGTGTTTAAATTACCTAAGGTACTTAACAACCTATTGTCATGGATAATAACCTATAATGGAAGTTTCAAAAAAAATTCTTGAAACATGTGCTTAAATGTCTTTTAAATTTCCAAAAATATCCATGGAAAATATGTTTGGAAATTCTGAAAAGTTTTTAGAATGATCCTTGAGGAATATGATGTTTCAATTTTTTTTAAATTCTAAAAAGATACATAAAAAATATGCTTAAAGTTTTTAGAAAATTAAAAATTAAAAAATTATTAAAAAAAATTAAAAGAATAATTGATAAAAAATGTAATTAAAAAAAATTGGTGCAAATTTCTAAAAGATGTGATTTGTGGAAGTTTTTAAAAGTTTATTTAGTAAAAACAAAAGGTTTAATTAATAAAAAAATTTAGAAGGTTGATGATTTTTTAGAAGGTTCCATTGGATAGTATAAAAAGAAGTTTGGAGGCTACCTTCAATTTCATCTTGCAAGTTGTGACCTTTGTACTTTTATTTCATTTCATGTTCACTTTACGTCATGTTGTGTTCAAACGATAAAACCATCTAATTTTTGTTCATTGACAAATTCCTTATTTATCAAATCCTTTAGTATTTTTCCAAGTTATATCATGTCTTTTTTTTAACATAGATATAAAGGTTCCTCAAGGGTTGTTAGGCTACTTAGGGATTACCAAAAGGTTGGTATTAGGGTACTCAAGGATGTACCTAAAGGTTACCTAGGCTATTTAAAGGCTCCCTAGGTCACCTATGCTACATAGGGGATTACTTAAGGGTTGTTTAGACTAATTAAAATACCTAGGGGACTATTTGGGGAGTTGTTTAGTGTGATTGAAATATCATAGTACCTTTTTAAGTTTAGCATTTCATTGTCAAATAATTATTTTATTTTGAAATTTTGATTTCAACAATTTATGTTTTTTTGGAATTTAAAACAAAAACTTCATTTAAATTTAGAAATATCTACATGGTATTCATCACCAATGTTTTGGGCAAATGTTTTGCTTCACAACACAAGTTTTGATCCCAAATCCTCCCATGTAGGAAATATGGCATTAACCATTGGCATACCATCAAACATTGAAAAGTAGGGTTTATTTTTTACATTTATTGTATACACAAAATGAAAAAAGGAAAAAAATTTAAAACCCTGTAGCAAAACAATGTAGTTTTTCATAGGGTTACATTATTAGGCCCATAAAAGGTGTTGGACAAAGCTTGTTAAGGGGTGTTTTGCGGCAAAGGAAATTTTTTAAAAATAACTTAGGAATCTTATGAAATTTTGATTTTAGTAAAAAATAATTTAAAAAAATTCAACAAGAAAGGACCTTAATTTTTTTTAATTTCAGCATTTTAAAAAATAATATAATTTTTACCAAACTTGAAAAGGTACTATGGTACCTATGGACCTACCTAAGGAGTTATGTAGGGTACCTAGGGCTTACCTAGGGTTTACCTAGGTTATTTAATACTTAGGGGTGTACCTAGGGATTGTTTCATCTTAAGTTATGTGAGTTTACATGACATGTTACATGCACTACCGTGCCATTTGCACATGTACATTTCCAACTATGATAAATAATTGTAGTTCAAATTGAACAAGATGTCACATGTTGTCTAATCACATGTGAACCACATTATTAGTTGTAATAATAATTAAATTTTCATTTATATAATTGGACGTCATTGATTGCAGATGATATAAAAACATTTTTCATTTTCATTTTCATCAAAATTAATAATAGTGGCAAGTCATAGTCACATTTATAGTTTAAAACTATTTTATAATTGAATATGTGACTATAAATCATTTTTATCACATGACTTTTTTTTTAAAAAAATTTAAAAAAAATAAAATGATTGATTTGAACACAAGTTGTAAACACATGGGTTGAAATGGACATGATTTAGTAAATAGATAGAGCATATTGCATTTTCATCACTTTAAACTTGCAATGCTTTCCTCAATTGCTCAAGAATACTTTGATTATACTTGCAACATCCATTGATTTTTTGACAACATCCATTTTTGGCTTTTCACCACATTTGTATGCAATAAGTCGACCTACACAACCATCTACCTAGAAATGAAAAAGAAAATAGCCAGTCACCAACCAAGAAGCCCAATGTTACATCCTAGCAAGATTGCAATGGAAGACAAAATTATGAAACCCAATCTTGCAAAACAAATTTACTTAAATGGCTCAAAGAATGACCCAATGCAAAGAGAAACTCAAAGGTGCAATCAAATAGAGTTTGAGAGAAAATGAATAAAATACTAATATTCAATAGGATCTGAGCTAGAAAATGAGGGCTTTCACAATCAAGTCAAACAATGATGCAACGATTGACCAACTGAGAACCCTAATTTTGCAACCAAATATATAAAGCTAAGCTTACCAAGTAGCACAACAATTACCCAATTTCAGCCAGAGTGCATGAGCTCCCCCTCACATCATGCCCAGATGGATGGTATGTGACTAGGAAATACTTTTTGTGTTGTATTCTTGTCTTAGAGCTAATCATGGTAGTTAGCTATGTATTAACCATTCACATTGGATCTCCCTACCTAGTAGGCACCAAGTGACTTACCTCTTCTCTACATACATAGTAACCACTTGCATCACCGATTGATTTACCTTTAATACTTACCCATTTACACACAAGATGGAAGTAGAAGAGTTTACATGTTAGGTTACCTTGGTGACTCAATTGTGGTTATAAGAGACTTCCAATGGATGATGATCCAACACCTACACCAATGCACCATTTATCGAAAATCTATTATGACTTGAGTTACCAATGTTCCACCTTGATAACTTATCCTATAAACCTTCTGACTTCACCTCACATTAGCTAGCAACTTATGTAAGTGACTAAGTATGATAGATAAGTAAGTAGGTAATGTAAGTGAGTAGGTAAGCCACATGGTGCCTAGTTTATATGTAAATAGATACATATGGATGGGTAGTAGTACATTGATAACCATGATGGTTAGCTATGGATAGGGTAAATATCATACATAATTAAGTATGTAATAATATAAGTGATTTCAATGTATGTAGGTAGGTAGTTAAAGCATTTGGTGGCCACTAGGTGGCATCTTATGTGGCACCCAATGTTAAATGGGTGATTATTTAGTATTAACTGAATGCTAACTTTAAACATAAAATCTTTGTGCTAAATAGTTTTAGGTTCTAAATGACTAGCTTGGTGTTAGGGGACTTAATACTAGAGTCCTTAACACCAAGTGTGAAATGCACCTTAAGTTCCAATAGTGTGAAAATTAGTTTGGACTTGTACATTGTATAGTAGATACAGTGGTCTTCATAAGACCCATTTAAATTAAAGAAATATTGCTTCTTATTG